>Ga0075152_10001125_pt1 | contig 19334 bp, 26 predicted proteins | sample JI61114C2DNA_FD_70964 | JGI IMG/M metagenome (GOLD analysis project Ga0075152, IMG submission 70964) | Wastewater effluent complex algal communities from Wisconsin, to seasonally profile nutrient transformation and Carbon sequestration -... | ecosystem: Engineered > WWTP > Effluent > Algae...
GTGCTTGGAAGAACGAATCCCTTTGGACTCTGCGACACGCTTCGCATGGTACGTTGGCACAAACTTGTCAGGACAGTAGTCGCATTAGAGTTGGTACCAGATCACAGCTCCTTCTTCAAACCAGCTCATATCGTCCAAGATAATCTCCAGTGATGACGCTGATATGGGAAGCTGATAAGTCTATCTATTTCGGGTGCTCTCTTTAAGTTCCTTCTGGTAGTTCACAACTTTGAGCTCGCTTGTCAGGTCTTTTGTCTCTGCAGGACTGCTAACCTGAAACCTTATAGGGAATTCCTCGACGAACTCGTTGGTGTCCTTGTAGGTTGGTATGACTTCGAGCTACACATCCGGATAGATTCGCTATACTATCCGCTGCTCCCCGTTATTGTACATCAGCAGAAGTTGCGTGGTGGCGACTAAGTGAAATGTTGATGGCGAGGGCATCGATAATATCATGAACACACTGCTGATTGCAGATGTGCCGGTCTTTATCATCAGCAGCTTGTTTTGCAGACATTCGATAACTAAATACTGGTTGGTGTAGTCCAGCCTGATTGGGCGACTGATGTTCATGCCCATTAGAGGAATCTGTTTGAGGAAGACAGGCTTTTCAATTGAATTTATTGACCATTCCTCAATGGCATCAGAATAGACTATGATGAGAGTTGACATGTCGTGAATGAAGGTCCACTAGTCGTTGAGTGTTTTCACTCGGAGTGGGACCTCGCAGATGAGGGTTGGTTGGCCATTATAGCTTACCAGCAGCAAGCTGTTAACGTTGCGGATGTAGACTAACTGTGGATGAGTGCGACTCACCAATAGCTTCTTCGGCCGGAACAGTCCACCCATGGCTACTGAGTTCGTAATGCTGCCCACCAACGAGAAATCTGCCAGACTATACACGTTGATCCGGTTGAGAAGCTGGTGAGTAACAAAGATGTACTAGCTGTTCATCGAGTAGTCGTTGATCTGTGTGAATTCGTTGGGTTGGCGCAGCTGGAGACGTCGAATCCACTTACCAGCAATATCCTCAATGAATATTGAGTAAGGGTCATCCGTAAGATAGGTCAGCAAACACCCATACAGAGCGCTATCGAACAGTCGGATATCAGTCATTTTTGTCGCAATTTTTTTCGTACGGAGAGGTGTGCACAAGATATTGGTCTCACGGTCGAAGCACCGTTCGATGTTGATGCTCCCAACATCAGTAGTCAGCCGATAGAAATTTGACTGGTCAGTCTACTTGGTAGTGAGGAGCGGGTTCTTCGAGTAGATTGACACCAGTGCGGTTGGATTGGCCCGGCGAAGACTGTACTTGACATTGTTTTCATCGTGCGCGGAGTATGCAAGGTTCAGACCCTAATAGTAGTTGCCTACGGGCATCACCAAGCTACTTTTGATGGGAATCGTAAAGGAAGGCTTCAAAGTATTCAAAGTCGGGTAGACCATCAATAGATCCTTTATCGGTTGGATCTCAATCGTTGCGGTACATACCGTGTCAGTGATACCGCTGCTGACAGCTTGGATTGTAAAGACAGCCTGGTTGCTATAGGTGATGCTTAAATAGCTCACATCGGTCGACACGCTTCGCAATTCTCCGTTGACATAGAGCAGCATCCACGTTGATGTTGGACTCAACAGTGCTTTGACCCTTCCCTTGAATTTCGCGAGTACCTCCATAACGTTGGTGAGTCCCCTCTGGTAGATGTACAGCTGGTTATCCGATTCGATGAGAATTATTCTTTGGTTTGCTCTCACATCATCCACTCGGTTGCATTCAGGTATCTGGTAGACATCCCCAATTCTAAAGCTATCGGCCCAGAAGACCTCACTCAGATCCATCTTGGTCATCACGTAGTAGCGAGCATCGGATTGTGCAACCCGAAGCGTAAACGAATCTTTAACTTGATAGTTTTCCAGCCCAACCATAACGAAATTTGCATCAAACGAGAACCGAAAACACCCGTACAGGTAGTCAGTAAGCACGAGCTGCTCCCCCCCTACAAGATCTGTCATGTTCATTGATTCCTTATCGAAGTCTTTGCTAACATATTCCTTTACGATTATCAAGGACTTAGCTATGTTGTAGATACGTAGGAAGGTGGAGCTCAGAGCAAGCAGCGAGAAGTCTTGATAGCGTAAGATCTTGACAATTGGTTACGTCAGTACGAAACTATCAATGCTAGTCTCTAGTACCGATGTTATTTGCCAGAACATACCGTGGGTAGTGTTTTGGCAGCCCACTACAATCCTTCCATCAGGTAGGAAGTCCAGGGAGAGGCAACTTGTGACTGCAACACCAGCCAATCGGAAGGATTAGAGAAAGGTTACACTACGATTTTGAGCGATACGACCCACCGACACACACAGTTCAGCACCATCAGATTCCAGGACCGCAAGCTGATCGGTCCAACCTCCGTTGAGAGTTTGAGTGTTCATCACCAGAATGTTGCCTGGCGGACATAAGGTTTTCACCGAAGATATAGTTTGAAGGGCTGGGTGCAGCTCCACTCCGCCAATGGTCTGATCCATGCGATAGCTAAGGTTGAAGCCCTTGATGTAGTCACCGAGGAGGATCTATCGACGCTCTGATGGAGTGATCAGCAAACGGCTATTCGGAGTAACTTCGCTACAGAAGGATTCATCAGCACACTGCCCCATCGACATTGTAGCGAGGAAAAGGTAAACCAGAAAGCTGTTCATCATCTGCTTCTTGGACTTATATTATTAATGTAGGAGGAGGCAGCGCCGCATGACTAGCCGTGTCCATTTTAGCTTGAAGAAGCAACTCTGCTCGCCCAGTCTGTTCTCGATGAGATGGTTGGACGATTAAACAAGTGCATCGATGAGAAGGAGCTGCTATGCCACTTGCCTGCATACCTTTATTGTGAAACGATGCTACCAATTCACGCGATGTTCCAAGCCGAAACCCTTCTTGCCAGTCAATCAATCAGCATTGACCAGGAGCCCGAATCGGCAGTGCCAAGGATAGCTATGGACAGCATTGCACCAAAAGAATTGAAAAGGGAAAGAAGAGCTGATTCATCGAAGGATGTGTCGGTTAGTAGCCCTAAATCCAACCAATCTAAGGTCAAGAAAAGGTTTTCTAGGGTCAGTTCCAACAACAACATTGAGGTTGCTTCTCCTCGACTAAAACTGAAGGTGTCCTTAAATCATCCCGCTCCCTGAAGACGCTTTGAAACCACCACCCAGCTAAGAGCCTGATGAAGCTGTTCTGAGAAGACAAAAACAGTACGACGAATCCGAAAGGAAGAGGCAGGCATAATAAGATATTGTACGCCAGAAGCGTTTGCTGGAGGCACGAGAGAAGGTATAGAGTACCTACGCTAACGGCTACACCTTCGATCTCGATGGTTCAGTACTGCGTTCTGAAATGGTGGATACTGACAAGATGAACGTACACATAATTCGATTGAACCTAAAACAAATGGATAGGCTAAAAGTACGCGATCGCTCACAGATCACCCAGCAAAGCATCGAACTCAAAACCAGTCGAAAGAGGGATCTCTACAATACTATCGATGCTACTGCTTTGACTCCAGCTCCCAAGCCCATAGAGCAACCTGAAAAACAAAGATCCAACAATAGCAAGTACTCGAGGATGCGCCGTGAGGAGTATTCATAGATCTACGGCAATCGTTATAGCCCATGGGTAAGTCGGCCGGTATCCAAGGGTGTCTCCCTGGACCACGACACCAGCCAGTAGTCGATTGAGCTCCTAGCAGGGCAGCGCAAAAGCCGTATAGTTTCGGGCGTCGACCGAAGCCTGATCCAACGTCCAGGATCCACCATCCTTGAGAACAAGTTCACCCTCCCAAAGCTGAAAGGCCGGTATAGTTTGTTAGACAAGTACGTTACAGTGGATGCTTCGGGCACTATAACGAACTTCAACTGACTCGAGCTACTGCATAATATTTCAGACCGGACAGGAAGGCACTGACTTGCTTCGACTATGTTGCTAAACTTCGAATTGTTTTGGTCTGCAACTTACCCGTGACTGCTGGTGGCTCACCTCGCTATGCACTTTATCTCTCCCGCCAGCGGCCAGCTAATATTGCGATTGGCGTCCTCAATCATCAGCAAATCCCAATGGTGCAGAGGTAGCACAGGAGCCTCCGGAGCTTCAGACCCAGGTTCGATTCCTGGTTGGGATGATCTTTTTTGCAGGGTAGCAATCATCTCCCTAACGACTCTTATTATTGCTGCTATGGTGGAAGCCATCCGAGCTGAGAGCTGGGCACTATACGAACTCGACACCAACAGTTTCGTAAGAGGGCGACACATAGATACGAAGAGGCAGATAGCCAGTCTCACTAAAATGTTTACACTTGCTGTCTGCCTGCAGCTTGAGAAGAAGCTACAGTTAGACCGGAAGATGCTCCTGCGCATCCAGTAATAGTTTCCCACAGGCACCACTGCAGGCCTTGTCAAGAACCATTTCATGAGCATCGAAGATCTGTACCATGGGATGATGCTTCCCAGCGGCAACGATGCTTCACTGGTGCTGGCTACCTACTTCGGATGGTTTATAGCTAAACCTCCCATCGCCACACACCAATGGGATGAACATCCCAACTAACCAAAATTTATGGATGTTTCCGGCTACCAGCAGCACATTAGACTTTACCAATCTAAATTCATCCACGAAATGAACAGAACTGCTAAGCAACTGGGTCTGGAATCTACCTCGTTCGACAACCCTCACGGTTTGGCCAATAAGTACAACGTGAGCAGTGTGGGGGATCTTGCAGTCGCGGTTCACTCGTTCCTCAAAATACCCGACTTTAGGGACATCACCAGCACATTGAACTACAGTGGAAAACTCAGAAATTCGTTGGGGGAAGTCACGAGAATCCTCGATTGGGAAAATACCAATGCGCTGCTGAAAGAGGGTTATACGGGAGTGAAGACTGGTTTCACCAGCGACGCAGGTGGCTGTCTCGTGGCTACAATCAACATCAGCTACCGAGAGTACCATCGGCAATGTTTGATGGTTGTGTTGGGTTCCTCCAACCAATAGACAAGGTTCTCTGACGTCCGAGCAATAGTATCCGGTCAGCTACGCTACCTCGATCTCATGAGCGCATGACGAACATTTCATTTACTAGTGAACAAACAGAATGGCTTGATATTGATGCCCTCCGCTGGCACCGATTTGTTTGGTTAGAAGTTTAGCATAAACACTAAATATAGTGGAAGGATACATGTGCGCGGGCGGCAAGCTTCGTATACTGCCTGGAGACTGGCGTTGATGAAGTGGTAGTACTCCTGCCAGCTTGGCTGGCCCAATCGGAATTGCGATATCGTCAGTTTCTGGGGATTGCTGCTAAGATGTTTTACAATGCTCTCCGTTTGGAGCTGGCCTGCACCTTCAGCTGGGATTTCCTCGCAGAGCACCTTGTACTTGCTAAACTGCACATCACACGAAAGGTACTCTCTGACTGTTGGGACACACTAATAGCACGCTGTTCCCAGCTTTCGTGAGTTCTTCAAGAACATCATAGTCTATTTCTTGCTGGGTCTTCTCCAACCTTCCCAATACATCCACATGCAACCGAGCCAAGGCCAGCGTGTGGATAGCATCCTCCGTGGAGTCGTGGTGCCCAGCCTGGATGCTAATCTTGAGGTGCGTTTCAGTGAGGAACTTCAAGGAAAGTTTGCGGCCACCTTCAGTCATGTATAGCACGGCAGTATCCACCACAAGGTCGTGTAGCATGCGTAACGCATTCAAATCGTTCTCCAGCGAATGGCCAATGAGGATGCTATTACTATACACTATCCTAAACAGGTCCTGCTGAACCTCTTTGAGAGTCTTGGTGGCCCCATCCAGTATTTCTTTGGTGATTCCGCTGTACTGAGTATTGTAGTTCAGCACCTCGTTGGAAGGCACCACCAGCGAGTCGTACAGCAGTTCATACTACAGGTTTACTACCGAGATCTTTGCCAGCTAAAAGCCTTCCTTCGTTGTGACCATTTCGCAGTCCATGCAAAGTATCAAGTCGCAGGCTCTGGTGCCTTCCGGTGCTGGTGAGGTTGCTCTCACGTAGTCCTTGTAAAGGGTCAATCGTTGGTGGGGGTACAGGTTGTCCCTGAGCTAATCCTCATTGAGCACGGATTGCCTGTACCGCGCATAAATTATTTGGTCAGTGGTCAACCCCTTGGAATTAAACTCCACTTTCTGCTTCGCCTCTGCAGTGCCGTTAGGCACGATTGCGTTATGGTGGGTTGTCGACAACACCTTCTCAAAGAAATTCGTTTGGATAGTTCCATCACGAAACTACGCCTTGTGCTGCGGTTGGAACACCTCGCTGATCCATCCAATGCGCTGATTGTTGAGTTCGTCGAAGAAGATGCTTTGCTAGATCTCGATGGAAAGCAATACGATGTGCTACAACTTGGACTGGTTCTTAACATTCAGCCAAAGCGGGTTATGCACCTTATCGGTGAGGAACCATAACAAGAGGTTTTGCAGGGTCTTGGTGTTGAAGTATTTGTTGGGTTTCAAGGGATCGCTTATGCTCACCACCAGCTCCTTTGTAGGGGGTAGTTCGGATTGGTGGTACAAACTGAGGAGCTGACTAGCTTCATTGGTGATATCTGTACTTGACTGGAAGGTGGTAGGGCCTCGATGTACATCCCTTTTAACCTTTTTGCGACGGGTATCGGTGAGTTCCTGATCAACCTCTTTCTCCTACATAAAATATCACATAGTACCGGCGCGCTGCAATGCTAAATAGCGGCGTAGTTTCAGCTATAAAAGCTAGCCACCGCCAAGTCCTAACAATCAATAAATCAAAATATGGAGTCAAGAGAAGCGTTGAGCGAGTCCGAAGGCACCCTTGAAATTGCTGCCAACCAAACACCAGAGTCACTGCATTAATCCTCGGATGTCAAACAGCCACGAGCGGAGCTTTCCTCTCCTGGTAGCTAGCCGATAGAACTCTCAGATGAACGCTGCTATCTGCTTAGTCCTGAGACATCCGGTGAGAAGGCGGAATAGCTCAGGCGTCCACTGCAAGCAGCATAGTCACAACCCTAACAACACCTGTCAACTGTTTTTACCGAGATGCCTCCGATATTTCCACAGAAGCCTATCCAGCTGATGAGTAACGCAATGGTAGCCCAATCCAATGACAAGCCCATCCAATACACCGGAAACCTGTTCAGTAACCAACCACAAAGGAGATCTCCCGACCACCAGAATGGATTCTCTCTATTCTCAAATATGCAGAGGCAAATTGTAAGTGACAATCAACCTCAGGCTCCAACACCCGAGACGTCCTTCCAAAGCCCGTTTGTGTAACAAGCAAAACCCAATATGTTCGCGACAAGTAGAAATAGCCAAGCAGTGATGGCTTGCACAGGACTGCAACAGCCAACTCCCAACATTTTTGCAACCAACCAACAGAGAACAACTGCTTCCAACATCTTTTCGAATTGTTGCCCCGCCCCCACCTCCACTAAAACAACCCCAAATGACCCGAAACCTGAACAAAAGTCTCGCCACAGCATCAAACTGGAGTTTAAAGAACCCAACCCCGACAAAACAGAGTCTTCTGATAGCTCAAACGAGCATTTCGAAGAGGTTGAGGAGATGCCACCGCTTAACCAAGCACCACACTCCAGGAAAACCCAACCGCAGCAGTTCTCCAACAAGCCACCTCAGTCAATCTTCCTCCAGCAGCCCGCCTAAACACATTTTATAAAAATGTTCGATACCCAACAATCCAAGAATCCCGTTGGTTTCGCTGACCAGCCCATTCAACCACCCGTCATTGGAAAGGCAAAAACCACCGAGCCGAATAACCCTCATCCTCTCAACGGCAATAATCCCAGAAACAGTATGCTCAGCGATAATCCGTTCAGCTTCGGAACTGTCCCACAGAACCCGAACAACCTCTCGGGGGATACTGGCTTGTTCCGTTCAAGGAATGATGCAGGCAACTCAAATCCATTCAAATTCAGCAATAACAATGCCATGAATGGTATGAACAACACGAACGTTTCATCGGATCCTTGGGCGTCAAATGCATGCTGTGGTCCCAACACAAGTATATTCGCAAACCCCAATCCAACCAACATCTTCGAGCCGGCAAACAAAATCAACTCCAGAGCATCATCCAACAGCCTATTCAACAGTCCCTCAGCTATCTTTGGAAATCCAACAGCGTCAAGCAGTTTCGGAGCAAATCCATACTTCGCTAACCCCTTCATGTCCAATCCGTCGATGTATGGTTGGGGTTGTAATCCCTTCCTCAATACTGTGCCAGTGCCTAGCTCGGTCTACTACCAGATGATGGAGACCAACCAGCGCGTATACGAATTGCAAGTCGAAAATAACCGACTTCGGGCCGCCAACCAAAATCTCCAGAGGCAGCTGAACCAGCACGAACTCGATCTCGAGTACACACGCAAACAACACATGCGAGTGCTGGAGCAATCCCGCCGAGAAAAGCATCATCATGATCACCATGATCACGAAACCTCCTCCGTGGAACACTCATAGAATCGGAAGAGGAGTAATTCGCGTTCTCACACCCATCTGCATCCCCAACTACTGACCGTCAAAGAACACATCACAATTCAACGACATGACAACCCAAACAACATCTTCAGCAACTCCCTGGTTGAAAAGTCGAAGGCTAAGTATAGCGTTAAAGTTGAATCATTGAAGGATGATTTCTGCTTTGTCGAGGCTCTCCGACAAACACTGATGGACCGCATGGTACTCAACGGTACGAACAGCTGTCTCATTAAGCTCCAGAAAATGGAAGGGAAAGATGGAAAGTTCTATGCCACTATTGAAACTACCTACTGGACAAATACCCGGAAGGATATGTAAGGTGTTCTACAGATCGAATATCGAGAAAAGTCGGTGAGGCTCAGTGGCAACAGCAACGGCTACGCTATATGGAAATACCAGAGCATGTTCCCAGGTAGTAGTTCAATGTTCAAGCTGGAAGGCTACGACCGCCCATTGAAGCTCGACAAGATCGAAAGCAAGGAGGTGCAGGTGGTGCTATTCCCCAACCTCATAATGAACCCGATGTAACTCAAAAGGTTCTGTGCTATGACAGGCGGAAAGTTCCAGTACCTCCGTGAACGAGACGATTGCACCCAAGAGCTGAGAATCCATTTCAGCAAGCATTGATGATGATCGTAGCGAAATGACATATATGGTATTCGATTAGGAATGTTACTGCCAGCAGTGAAAGTGTGCTGTGCTATTGGGCTGTTTCTGGAGGTTGTGCTCGCTGGAAGGCTAGTTGCAAGGCTCGAGGTGTTCCGCAGTGGTGGAAAGCTTGCGACTGTGCTCGCTTTTAGTGGAGGGCTGTTCCTTGCCATCTCTCTGTTGCATATCATGCCGGAAGCAGAGCATAACTTCAACATTGCGCTTTCAGCAGGCAGGCATCCACGAATACGTAATGAACTCAACCAGCAGTGGTTCCTACCATACACACAGATCATTGCATGTGCAACATACACGCTGGTGATGCTATTAGACAGGGTAGTGATGGGAGACCATCACCATGACGACAAACTGGAGGAACAGGCGCTAACACCGAACAAACTCTAAACAGAACGGAATTTCATTGCAGAACGTGAGAACAATATTCCTGAGGAGTTGCGATAGCAGCCAGAACCTTTAATCAAAGAGAAAAACAAGTGTGGGCCTCTGGTGCTTCAACTCGGCATGAGCATTCACGCTTTCTTTGAATGCTTGGCGGTTGGACTGCAACAATCTTTGGCAGGAACCGCCTCTCTAGCAGTGGCCATATTCGTGCACAAATGGGCTGAAGGACTCACGTTGGGGCTTATGTACGAGAAGGATGGGTACAGCCGGCGTACAGCCAGTTTGGCCGTCCTGTTTCAAGGGTTAGTCAACGTCGTGGGGCTCCTCGTAGGTTGCCTACTCGCCGAATAGGGACCGTTGGTCGTTGCAGTATTCATGAGCATTTCAGCTGGCACCTTCCTGTATATTTCCACTGGAGAAGTGCTCCCTTAGCAACTCAAAAACTTCACAAAAGGCAAAGCAATCGCTCTCTTCCTATCGGTCGCATTAGTGTCAAGTATATTCTTCATCGAGCAAGCCGGATAACACTCGTGATTTGGCATACTTATATAGTCATGCAGTAGTCTCCGAGAGCAAAGAACGATCGATACATTCTTCCTGTAAGCAGGCAATCTTTATCTGCGACGTGCCTCTGTTTCGGTTTGCGAGAGTTATCTAGCAAAGCTGGCTTTCTTTGTTCCTTGCTGCACACTTTTAGCAACGGTTTGGGGTTATCCATACCTTCGTGACATTGTTGTTCAGCATTGCGAAGTTCTTACATTTCGGAAAGGTGTTGCACCCCACTAAGATCATGCCTGTCTTGGTGGGTCGGATCACTAGCCTCCCCAATTTGCATGATTGACACTGCCCGATTCCCCTATCCTTGAAGCTCGGAGAGAATTGGCACTCACTTATCACACATTTAAAGCAAGGCATCTATATATTCCCTGAAGATATACCCTGCTGGCTGGCTCTTGTTGCATATGCGGTTGAGGATTGCTGAAACACTTCAGGCAAATCGTGTAGTTGGTCCCTTTTTGGTCGTTTATCCCCACTACCTGCGAATTACATTCGAGGCATGTCTTACCCGTTGGGCTTACAGTACCCTTCTGCGGCACGAAGTACGAAACGTTACAGCGTTCGCACATCAATCTTCGGGAGTTACCTTCGAAGAGCATCTGCATAGGGTGCTTACATTATTGGCACTGTATGCTATCGTTATCATGTGTTGGCGAATTCGAAGATTGTTTGAGCTCGGCCTTATAGACCCTATTGAAGCCTTCAAGGAACTTCGACTTGGAGGCTTCCACCTTGCTGTACATCTCTTCGAACCTCTTCAGATCCTTTGTTAAGGCTTCATTATAGTCGAGCTTGCCTTCTGAAATATCTCTAACGTTCTGTTCCATATCAGCTCGAAGATTAGTGTTGCAGAGCTCGCTACCGATGGATCGGTAGGCGTTGATAACCCCCATACCGAGTTTGGTTGGCGTAAACTCCTCAAGGATTTTGGCAGCATAGCCCTTTTCCTGGATGTTTCGGATATGTTCATGAATGGTACTGTCAGTCCCGATCTTGTGAGCTTCCATCCTCGATATCAGCATGCTTTCGGTGAGTCTTGGAGGTTCTGGTGTCTGTTTGGTGTTCATTTTCAATCGTTTAAGCGTTAGTTTATCGCCTTGTTTTAGTTCGGGTAGTTTTTTTGTTCTCAGACTGTCAGTGGTGCTGTAAGCGAGAAAACCCTCCTTGATGATTTGATTGGCCTGCATACTGAACTTCATATCTTCCTTCACAATGGCGATTGTTTTCTTTTCGTATTCGGCATCCTCACATAGGCACAATAGAAAGTTCTCGGCGATTAATTCGTAGAGTGCAGCTTCGACATTCTCCAATGGTTTGTCAGGGGCACGTGTGGGGTATATTGGTCCATGTGCTTGATCGTTCTGATTGCCAAAACGTGGCTCCATCTTCTTCTCGAGAAGCTTTTGAGCCAGATACTTGTACTTATCGTGCTTGAGTAGTTGTGTGACGCAGTTGGTGAGGTTAACCGACGGATGGAACCTATTGGTTTCAGTACGTGGGTAACTAATGAGTCCCGACCGATAGAGATTTTCGGCTGCTGCCATCACCTCAAATGATGAGATCTTCAGCTTGCTAGTGGCACTTTTCAACAAGGCAGAAGTAGTAAAGGGAAGCGGCCGAAGCTTCTTGAGCTGTTCGCTTGTTACCTAAACCTAACCAGAAGCTGTACCTCGACAACATCAAGTAAAATCTCTTACTAAGGGAATCGATTGTATCGAGATTCGGCTTCTTCTAAGGTCTCGATTGGTGGGTTGCTCCAGTTAAACCAAAGAAGTTCCTACGGTTTGTCAGGTAGGAAGCAACAGAGATCGATTTCCCAGTACTTCTTGGGTTGGAAATCTTTACGCTCGAGGTAATCATCAATGATGAGCGACAGTAAGGGAATCTGGCAAGTTCCGTAGGTTAGTGGCCCTTTAGTATCTATGTCGAACTTTCCTTGAATTGTCAGGGTCTGGAAGTTTGTGAGGGTGCACCCAATTCTCAAATCCAGCTCCTGCCGGTACTGCACTGCCTTAATCTGGTGTTGGTTGAGGTCGGTGAGGTTGTTGATTGCACGTCTAAACTAACCATGGCTCTTACTGAAGGTCGGAACGAGTCAGTGCTGAGAACCGTGCCCTCTTGACCTGTAGGTTCCGATTGATGCGAAGACATACCTACTCGACTTCCCGTGCGATTGCCTCTCCCTCCAGATCACAGTCTAACCACAACACAAGCATTTCAGCTGCCGATGCCTCACTCTAGAGATTTTGTATGATTGCACCGATGTCGTCCTTGGTTCGTTGGTAGGTAGCAGCTGTGATTAGATGTTTGGGATCATAGCGATCCCAATACTTCAATGCGGGATCCTTGTAAGCAAGATCTTTGAGATGCCCACGAACACTGGTGAAGCGCATCTCCGCCTTCAAAGAATCCGTGGTCCACTCAAACTTGTAGATAGGGTTAAACTTGCTGAGTGATGGCATCGAACGACTTCCTTGTCCCAATACAAACGAAATCTGCCGAGCGACGCTTGCCTTTTCAGCGACGTTGAGTGCTCGAACTAACCTTTGGGTTGTCATTCTATAACACCACCGAAGGATATTAATTTGGGTGTCAACTTTCTCAAGGCATTGTGATATTGAGATCCTGTCAAATTCCAAATTTCAACCTGCTTCCGATCGCCCTTCTGCCGTCGTAGATATCCGTTATAGTGCTGACTAATTCTCAAACGCTCAAACGCTCCCACTGACCCCAATATCTTGACCACCTTAATGGCTTCTCTTACTTGTAGAAATCGACCCGATCGCTTCGCCGCAACATTTACTGTTTGACTTGCCAAGTGATATTATTTGCACCTCTTTGGAAAATGGGTCGAGCATAGAAATTTTCCATGATGGAGTGGCTTCTGAGGTTTGCGCAGTGCCTTTATTTCCGCCTCAAACTCAACAACAAGGAGGAAGCAACCAACATCTATAGGAATTGCTAGCTGCTGCAGGCAGTTCTGTGGGTGATTATCGCAGTTAGCATGCTCATCACCGATGGAACCAGCTTTACCTTTCGCACTGCAAGCGAAACAAAAGTGCACTGTAATGTACTTGCTGTGTTACTCGGTCTATCATTTCTGGTGAAGTTACTGCTGGTGATAGTGGTTGCACAGCCCCGTCAATCATGCCGGGCAGTATCGTTCGCATTACTCACCATTAGTGATTCAACGCTGCCGCTGATCGATGCAGTCGCTACGAGCGAACTTCTCCTGCTCACCAACGACAATCAATAGATGAAGCCGTTCTTATCCGTCGGCTTTCTAAACTTGCTCATAGGATTTCTATTTCGACTTCTGAACGAGCTTAGCAATGGAAGCTACTTACTAATCAACAGCTCCCCGGGAAAGCGCCTACCGTGCTACTGGAACGTTATCCTCACGGAAGCGCTGCTACTTGCAGTTACACTCCAGTTCAGCTACCTGTCTCTGGTTGATTTACGGCCAAGCCTTGCTCTTTCCAGCTTAGCGTTAGTGCTGTGGAACTGCAGTAACCCAATCAATTATTGTAGGTTACATGGCACGATTGCCATTTCTCATACCAGCCATCGCAACTATCAAACTGTTGAGTTGTACTGCCGCATTTTCAATTCTCGTGTGCATTGTTCTGGGGGAGTTGGAGTTCTTAAGAAGTAATCTACACATCCTCTATGCCCTGGTAATTGCGTTCTCGGGAACTCTCGGTGTCAACTACTACTTCTATCGCAAAAATGTACTGTATCTGTGAAATCAGGAATTGCTACTAAAGAGGCTTGAACTCATTGATCGGTGGGAGGAGGCAGTAGCAAGAGTGCACCATATGTCGGAAACCATACTTGACGAGGAGGGTAATTCAGATGACTGCATCAACGCTGTTATGAGGGATCATCGGGGAATCTGTACTGATGTTATTTGTGTCTGTCGACAATCTCCTCCTGGAACTTTCCAGATCACCAAAAGCTAAGATTCCTCATTCGATCCTCAATCGAGCTCAAAGGTTTACTACAAGTACTTTTTGTTGAGCGAAAGTCAACTTTGCCGGTCAACTTTTCCAGAGTAAATTCCTCCTGAGCTGTCCTATCTCAGTGCTCTTGCGCTACTTGGCCTCTATCCCAGACTATTTGGTGAATGCAAACAGTTGGAGACTTCTGTGAATACCGAACTATCGTTTCTCGACAAATTCTCGCTGGGGGTTCTCAAGCGAGAATGCACTTCGGAAGTACACAAAGGACCTGGACGGCCATCCCATATTAACATCGAGCTGTATAAGGAATACGAGACTGAGCTGAGTAGCCTGGAAGCTATCATAAACAAGATGATCGAAAACAAGGTCGCGTTGTGGAGCACCCTTCGTTCGAATAGCCTTACTTACTAAGAGATCGAAAGAGTTTTGGATAAGGAAGTATCTCTTGGAGATGATATTGAGAAGTTATACGACTCAATGCTGAACAGAGGTCTGGAATCCATAAGATTGTGGAGCCTCATGCTGAACTACTGCAAATACATCTCTGAAAATTCAGAATTGGAGGCACGAATCAAACACCGTTACCGACTGGATGCGATCAGATCTACTGGCTTCGATATCAGTAAGAATGCTGTAAGCATGCGCCACTACTTCGATACAGATAATTGTGCCACCTTGCGAATCTCCACTGATAAAGATAGTTTTGGGAGGATTTAATGGTACAGTCATCACCTACGAAATATTTATGGGGGCGAGTCAGACTGGAATCCACAGGGTCAGAGCATCAACATGTTCCTTCCCGAATAGTTCAGAGAACCGCATGGGAAGGTGATGCTCGATTGGTATAACACTCCCAACCCGAAGATACTGGAGAGTACCAATACCTTCCTCTTCGAGAACATCAAGGGAATTGTCAAGGACATCAACCTATCAGTGCGGGTGCTGCCATTGGAAAGTGAGATCCAACTGTACATTCTGATTGAAATGCTATCTTCGAGCGATGAGTATATCATACTCAACGAACAGCTAGCAGTACTGAACCGGCCAGAGTCCTTGAGTGAATTGGTGAGGTGTGCCAAGCTGCACTACAATGAACTTAATTTTGGGTTGCTTTCGCAAGATTTTGTGGATTTGGATTGGTCAGCGTTGCATCGTCGGAGTTCCAATCAAATTGACTTTGAGCTTCGTTGCAACGACGAATATAAGGTCCTGCACAAGGAGTACATTGAGTCTATGAGCTAACTCAGGAAGCGGTCGGGTACTTAAGATGCAGTGCTGAGCCTAAGCAGGTACTACCTTAGCCGGCTGGAACGGAGCGACAGGCGAGCAGGTTGTTGGCAGCTAAGTGGCCACCTTCGGTTGATCAAGCTGATTGGTGACAAGCAATTCATGACTATCAAACTACACCCCAATTTCAACAAATAAGGAAATGAACCAAGTGCTAATCTGCTCGGAATGTCTGGCTCTGGCATTCGTTCCAGCAACCATTCCGGCTCTGACGCAGTAATGGAGAATGTCGAAGCAGCAGACCAGAACAACCGTCCATCTTAATCCTCGGTGGCATCGCAATCAACCCTCCGCAGAAGCAACCTTGACGAGATGAATCATTCGCTACTGAGGAAGCTCACGCTATGCATGGGAGTACTAATGACTATTTCCTGCACAATGTTTGGCCTGAGAAGTGCGTTTACAGTGACGTTCCTAGAAGCCTACCAAGACAACATCAACCGGGGTGTGGGTGTAAATGATGTGCTACAGATGACCCAACTCACGTATGACTTTACCATGCTGTTACGACAACAGTTGCATACGGGAAAAGTGCTGTATCCAGAGTAACTGGCGCCCCTGAACAGCTTCATCATCAGCTTTTGCCTGGGACACATGGTGGAAGACGAGAATAACACTGCGGTGTTCCAAGTACCCTCCTACCTCAAACAAATCGACTATCTAAAAGAACCCGTGAACATGGTGTCATTCGATAGCAACACCAGCAACAAAATATTCCTACGCGTGATGCTCAAGGAGGCACAAGAAGTTATGGAGGAACTCAAAATCAGTTGGAGTAGCAGCAGCGGTTCCCTCTCAGATGTCGGTTAGCGCTCCTTTAAAGTTCTTGTAGATAACTATCCGATCCTCGCCAATATGAATCAATACATGCTGGAGATCTTCCAGGGTGCCTCCACTAATATTCTATTTACACTCCAACTGCTATGCGTTGCGATGCTGCCATCCAATTTCCTGTGCAGCCTGCTGATAGTATGGTTGTTGGCTCGCTACCAACGGAAGACAGTCATATACTCTCGGCAGCTCATCGAACTGTTCACCACGATTGAACCCAGCCAGCTAACCAGCTACGAAGAGTACTACAGAAACCTTAAAAGTAATGTACCAATGCAAGGCTACGAACGGGGTCTTCCACAATCAAGCAAACATTCCGTTCGGAAGTGTGTATTTGCCCATCCGAAAGAACGCAACTGTTCTTGGTATCACATGCTCTTGTTTCTCCTGTTGGTGATCTGCGAAATAATGTGTTGTGGTAAGACTCTTCTGCTGATACCTACAATCAGCCAAGATCTCAACGACATGAATGCACTGCTTCAATCAGAGAACCTTCAGATTAGTGCACAAGTGGAAATCAATGAGCTTATCATTGGAGTTGATAAGATGGGATCAACCAGATTCAGAAGGGCTGTCGATAAAATCAACATGCCCCAAATTGCTTTTCCCATGGCTGCACAGAGGTTGCTGGGCAGTCGGTTGCATAGTAATACTGTTAATTTCGAGAGTGTCCTGACCAGCAACATTTGCGAACTCGCCAGATAGACCCTCTCAGCCGACCAATACCGAAGTTGCAGCAGTAGACAACCGAGGGTAGCAATGTACGGAATACTGGCCACAATGTCTTATAGCCAGCGAACATTACAGCAAGCATACACAGCGATCAAGTTAGGCAGTACAAGTCTACAGTTATAATTGGGACTTCTCGACTCACTATACTACTTCCAGTTTCGAGTGTTTCAACTCATACGACAGCAGATCCTGCTCCAATCGAGTTAGCTCATAAGCGAGCTGATCACCGTGCTGAGCTATTTGGAAGGTGCCAATGTAGCTTTCCTTGGAGCAGCTTTCGCCTTCTACGCGTGGTATGCACTGCAGGAAAGGTTGAAGAATCGTCGACGTTTCCGATACCTCCTAAGCTTTCCAACTATCGAGCTGAAGCACAACAAGTATATCGGCAGGTATGTTGCTCAGGTCAACTAACAGTCACTCTTCGGCTGAACTAATGCGTTACTTGTAATTACTGACGAGTACTATCATTTATGCAATTGTTCAGCCCAACACCTTGGTATTTTCCTTGAGCATTGTGAGAATTGTCTGCATGAAGCGGAACTTCTTGATGGTTTGGTCGTTGACTCGGTCGGTGTGGGGTTGCCCAGCCACCTTGCACTACCCACAGTTCGGGTCGTATCCTGCCTTGCATTTCTTGCAATACACATGCCCGCATGGAATCAGTTTAACACTATCCACTGGCAGCTCTCCACAATGGCAACAGTTCAGGTTGTTCGTGCAGGCAGTCAGCGACTCACCCAGATCATCGATGGACTTTCGAATAACTAGAAGCTTCTTTTCGTTTTCTCGTCGCTGCCGATCGAGCTCCTAAAAGTTTACCTGGGACAGTTTTTGTTCGAGAGATGCGGAATGTTGCTGTAATCGTTAAACTTCAGTATTGAGTTTCTTATTCATTTCCAGCAACGACTCGGCCTGCTTGCGATCCTTCTCGAGTGATGAGATCTTGTCGGTTAGGGCAGTTATCATCGATCCGTGCGATTTGGCTTCCTTTCGTAACCTGAATCAACTTTAAAGGTACTTTTAGTTTTCCTCGAGATAGACATGCTCAGCTTCCTTAAATCGCTTTTCTGTGCGGCCGACGACTCCTTCCAGTTACTTATTGCGGTTGCGATAAAACTCGAGTTCAGCGACTGTCTTGGATAGCTCCTGCTCGAGTTTGCCGATATGGTTGCTCTTCTGAAGCAGGATGTTTGAGAGCTCACCGTTGGTGGAGATGCTCCTCTTGAGGTCTGATAGCTCCGCCTCGTACTTCTCCTTGAGTTCACCAGCACGCTTCTCCAACTCCTTCTCCTTCTTCTGCTCCAGTTCCTTCAGTTCCTGCGACTTCTTCCTCTACAGCTCCTGATGTTCACGTTCGAGTTGGGCAAGCAGCTGCTCCTTCTCCTTGAGCTTTTTGTTGTCTGACCACAGTAATTTATTGTTGTTGCGCTCTTGCTCCACTTCCTGCTACTTGAGTTATTTTTCACTGCTGAGTTTGAGTAGCTGCTGCTTTTCAACATCGATTATGTTACGAAGCTGTGCTTCCTCTTGCTGGTAGTTTTCGAGCATCAGCATGGCTGCACGACGTTCAGCTGCCTCTACTTCTAGCCGTTCCTTTTACTATTGGATCATTCGCTGCAGCTTCTATTCCTCCCTTCGGTAGCTCTACAGAGATTTCAGAAGGCTCTAGTGCTCTGCTGTGCTGAGCAGCTTGGCCTGGCCGCCATGCCGTTCGAGTTCAGCGATGAACTCGTCGTAGTGCTGGTAGCGCTTGATTATTTCATTAAGGTTCAGCACTTAACGTTCGTGCTACTGGGCAGACTGTTGCAAGACCTGTTTTTCCTTCCGAAGAGTATTGATGTCGTTTGCAAGGGAGTCCATCTTCTCGGATGTCGATACCGTCTTGTCATTCAGAAACTGGTTGTTGGACTCCGCTCGGATCAGCTGCTGCTCTGTCTGTCGAAGTTTCAACTCGAGTTCAGCTGCACTACCTTTCAGCTTGGCAATGTCACTTTGATTCTTTATCAACATCTGGTCCTTATCCTCAATGTTGCGTAGACTATTGGCGAGGAGTTCGCTAGTCTCCTTGAGTTATTTCTCCCGACCCATCAGTGTTCTTCTCAACTGCTCTTCCTTGTGTTTAAGGTCGTTGATCAGTTGCTTATGCTACTACTCTGCCTTTATCTTCACGGCAATCACAACCTACTTGTTTTCCAGCAGCTGTTTCATTCTCAGCTCGCTGGCCTCCAAATCGGCGATATGCTGCCTCGACAATCTCAGCTCATCCAAACTGGAGTTTTACGTTGACTTCCCATCCTTCTCCTTTTTCTTCAGCTCCTCAATGCTTATATCCTTCCGATGCATTTCCTCTTTCAGCAGTTTCAGCTCAT
>Ga0075152_10001126_pt1 | contig 19326 bp, 8 predicted proteins | sample JI61114C2DNA_FD_70964 | JGI IMG/M metagenome (GOLD analysis project Ga0075152, IMG submission 70964) | Wastewater effluent complex algal communities from Wisconsin, to seasonally profile nutrient transformation and Carbon sequestration -... | ecosystem: Engineered > WWTP > Effluent > Algae...
GGTTACCAACCGCGGGGTCAGACACTCCTAGCTCGAACTGCAGCGGGGCCTCGCTCTCCCTCAGGGCAACACCGAGAGAGGCCGGAAACGCAGTAGAGCGAAAAACCAGCCAGTCTCCCTCTTCCTGACAAGTTAGGTCGAAGCCCGCATCCGCGGCCGCTTTCGCGACACGCGTACGTTCGAGGGCAAATACGATCAAAGCCATAGGCTCCTTTCCCCGTCAAACGCCGACAGCCCCGTCACGTCGAATCGAAGAGCTCGCGGACCTTTCAGGTGGCCAAAACAACGGGTTGCGGGATGTTGGACAAGCCAATATCTGTAATGAGGGCGCCAAGGCTGCAGGTAAGCTCCTTCAAACCATTTCGGACATCAGCCTGCTCTCGACACCATAGGCACCAACCGCCCATCCTCAAACTCCATCACTACCGTAGTCACTGTTAGCGGGTCATCTGGGAGCGATAGGCTGAAAGCCTCATAGCCATTCTTGCCGACGCGAACCTGCTGAGGAATTGACTTTTCCAGCCTCTTAAAAAGCGGCTCGAACAACACACCCGGCGTGACCCCATCGCTAAGCATTGACGCATGAGCAATACCTTCCATGCGCTCACCGCCTGCGCCATGGACAGCGAATTGCTTGGAGACCCTCATCCATTCAGAATAAATAAAGTCAGAGGCCGCGAGTCGATGAAGAACGGACAACTTGTCATCGTCGTCGCCATCCAGCACGTAGGCGCGAGCAGCGACGCGCGCGATACAGCCGCCTTCGTCCGCATAGGCCCACAGATTTAGGCAAACTTCGGGATTGCTCAGTGGTCGTAACTTAGCTTCAGACATCACTTTTCTCCTCTGTCCTTCGTTACACCATCCAACGAGTTCGCATCTCTCTCGCCAGTAGGAGCTCCTTCCTGCCCCCCGTCCTTCGCGGGCAAGGCAGTTGTGACCATAGCCGTTTGTTGGCGCTCCACCAACTTGGACGTCAACACGCAGAACTTGAGCAAGAGCCACCACGCATACAACACCTCATAGTCAAACATACCCGAGTCGTCTCGCAGTCCATGGGCCACTTCGTTTCGAAGGTTAGTGCCCAGAGGATCAACAAGGAGACCCTGTAACTCAAACACACCGTCTGCGCCGAACGCCTGTGCAGCTTCCGGGGTCTCGAGCAGCGCGCTCAAAGGCCGTTCAGGTTGAAGCCCCCCCGGCTCGAGCATCGAAGTAGCACCGCCGCGAGACTCTACGACATGGCGTACCATCGCTTCGAGTTGCGATGGGATTAAATGTCCAGCAACCAGCATGTCCCCCTGAAAGCCTGCCAGCAGTGCCCTCAAGATACTTTCAGCGTGACCAGGCGGAATCCAAGGGCTGTATTGAATCAAGCTGGCCAAGTCGAGTCGGTCAGGCCCATGAGCGGAGAGGACTTCCAGCCTGGCCGGATTCAGCATTGCTTGGACGTTAAGGCTACGGGTCAGGTGCGCATTGCGGAACATGCGCCAGCGCAGACCATCATCCTTCGGGTCGTTTGCTCCGGCCTCTAGCCTAGGTGGTCGCGCAACAACTCGGCCTCGTGAGTTGAGAACCTCGCTGGAGAAAAGGCTGCCGAGCACCGCGACGCGCGCCTGCTCGTGAACATCTTGCTTGAGCTTAGAAATGGACGGTGGTTTCACCATCTTGCAGAGAGCAAGGATTGCCTCCGCGAGGGACTTGTCTCGAACGGCAGTCACTGCGATTTTTACAAGTGCCTCGGCATCCACGCTACTTGATAGCGGCTTTAGCTCCGTCAGCGACTCCTGTTGTAGCACCAATAGCCTTTCATGCAACTCCGCAGCGCGGTCACGCCCTCCTGGTGCTTGGCGCATCGCCTCCACCGCGTCGGACAAAACCGAAGCCGCAGTAATCGCGCCGCGCCCGAGTTGCTTGTATGCAAGCTCGGACTCCTTAACAAGGCATTCTGCGGATTGCCGCAGCGCCGGACCTTCGGCCGCAGCATCACCCCCAGCTCGGTGGCAGTCGGCTGTGAGTTGGTAGTAATCCTTCGCCCGCCAGAAGTCATTGGCTGCCTCAGCGGATGCAGCCGCGGCTAAGGCAAAGCCAGCGAACTGGCAGGCATCTCCATGCTTGAACTCCAACAGCAACCGCGTGAGTCGCAGCGTCAGGTAGAGCGGGTCGGTGCCGCGGTGGCGATGCAGCATAGCCTCAATCTCGCTCAGCACACGCAGGCGCAGGTCAGCTCCGCCTTTACCCAGCCCAGCAGCCAGTCGCAGCGCTCGCTCCAGACGCTTATGGCATGAGGACCAATCTTTGGGATGCTCAAGCCGCAAGGCAGAAGCAATGTAAGCATCCACGGCGCCTTGCGCCGCAGGAAAGGAGCGCGCTTGAATCCACAGCACATCCAGGAACCGCGCCCGAAGCTCCGGGTCTTGCAACGATAGCGCCCACGCCTGCAAGCTGAGGAGTTCCTCCTTCGGAAAGTCAGCTGGGATGGCGCTGCGCTGACCGTCCATGACGAACATGGGACCGAAGGGCTCGGCCGGTTGGTCTGCCCTCAGCATCATGGTCAACACGGCGCCCACAAATCGCAGGCACTCACGTTGCTCGGCACTCCATCGCCCCTCTTCACGCTCAACGCGGGAGACCTCGTCGCGGAAAGTATTGCAATCGAACCGCTCGACGCCGCAGAGCAGGCCGTCAAAGTCAATCAACTTCAGGGCATCGTGGTTTATGAGCGTCCAATCAAGTGGCACTGGCCTCTCCCGCATTCCTTTTTCTTGGCATTTAACGCCTACTGCAACTCAAAGCCCGGCAAGGTGGGCATCAGCTCCCTCCTGAACAGCAAACGTTCATCAACACCTGGCTCCAACTCCAGCACCACAGCTCCGTCGCCTTGAAGTTCGAGCGGTGGCGCCGAAGTCGTCGTGACGATAAACTGAAACGGCACGGCGCCATCCTTGCCAAATTGCTTAGCCGCTTCAGCGGCGGCGAGGAAGAACTCCCGGTACAGGCGCTCGCTCATATCGGCCTCTCTCGGACAGTCATGAACCAGGAAGCCCGGGTGGCTGCTCGCATCGGAGACAGCCGAGTCGAGCAGGCACACGATGTCGCCCAGAAGCACTTCCAGCACCTGGTAGGCTTCACCACCGCGCGCAACTTGGAAGGGCCGAAATTCGTGCCCCGAAACAAACCGAGCGTGTCCTGCGGCTCCAAGGAGTCTGGTCGAGACGGCTGCCGTCAAAGCCTTGATGGCGTCCACTCTTGATGACTGCTGAGACCTGCGGCTGAGCTCGGCGGCTCGGAGGGCATTCAGTGCTGTCTCGAACTCCTGAAGTTGCGACCGCGCCTCGACCAGCTCGGCCGTATCGCCGCCTATGGCTCTTTGTGTGTGCTGCACCTGAAGTTCGCTCCAGGACTGCTTCAAGAGTGCCCGTGAGCTCTCACTGGTGGCGACGCGGACTCGCAATCGGCGAAGCTCAGCCTTCTTCTCAGAAATGCGATGCGCTTGTTCAGAGGCGGTCTTTGCGGCCCTGTCGAACTCCCGCATCTGAGCTTCGTAGCGTTCGGCGAGCTCCGGGGCCGTTGCCTTGGCCTGTCGACCGTCTCGGTACCAAGTCATATTGACCGCGCTCTTGCGCTCCCGGATGTGCTGGCACGCATTGAACTCGACATTCCCGTGGTCGCATCGACCCTCCAGGCCTTCCAGTTGGTCCCGTTCATTGGTCAGCCGCTCAAAATCTGCTTGGTTCGCGTCAACCAGGGACTTGGCAATGCCCACCGTAAGTTCCGCCAGCTCGCGGGCTTTGTTTAGCTCATGCAGACGCACCTGTTCCCCTGCTAGGACATCCTCCGCCTGCTCCACGTCGCGCTCCAATCGCCGCTCCTCAAGCTCGGCAGCCTGCAAGGCCGCTTGAACACGCGATTCGAGGGATTCGCCGACTGTCGTCATGAAGACCGGCTCGTCCTCTTCCGATTTCACCCGCAAACGTAACTGTCGGTCGGCATGGGTCAGCGCAAAGGTCGGTGCCCGTTCAAGTTCAGAAATGCGTTCCTTACACTGTTCGACCTGTTTCTGCTTGGCCTCAATGTCACGCAGCAGCCGGTCCAGCTCCAGGTCCACCAGACCCAACACCGAGGCGACCAACAGCGGCGGGTCACGCCGTGACCTCTTGAAGCCCAAGCCTTCACCCTCTCGCCAGTGGTAGAAGCCATCAAAACGGGTTCGTTGCTCCCTGATGCACCAAGCCAGCAAATGGCGCCACTCCAGCGGTTGATTCGTTCCTGGCAGTGAGCGTGTCGCAAGCCGACCAATCGAGAACTGCTCCAGCGCGTGGCTGTAGCCGTCGAAGTCATTCGCCGCCGTTCCTTGGAGCAGCTGGTTCAACGCGTCGCATTGAGCCGCCATGGGCTGACTGTACGCGCCGTACGGTCGGAAAACCAACCAGACCGAGCCGTCCACATGGACCTGCGCGGCCACCCCACCTTTGGGAAAGCCTCCGGCGGCCTTGCCGCGCAGGGTGGCGATGGCGGGTGCATCATCACCCAGGACATACCTCAGTAACAGGCAAAGCGAGGTTTTACCGACGCCATGACCTGCGCTCGACAAGCCTGAGGCTTCGCTCGATGCGGACTCCTTGGCCCATACGATGTTCAGCCCTGCGTGCAGGTCGATTGTGCGCGTGAAAACGAGCGGCTCACGGGATTCGACGAGCCACAGGGTTTCGACCCATAGTCTGGGTTGAGCGCGGACCGGTTCACACGCCTTGAGCCAGTTTGACATCGCACCACTCCTACTGCGTGCCAGTTGCCTTGGGGCTTACAGGCACAGTCACGCTCTGCTCTCTCTCCAACGTCATGCGCCGACCCTCGGCTAGCCACAGAAGTCGAGCGGCTTCGAGATGTTCCGGCAACAGGATGACATCGCCCGGAGGTGTTCCGGAGCCACGCGTAAAGATGGGCTCGGCACCCCGCGTGGAACGCACGAGCACTCCGACTACCTCAAGGCGCTGAACGATAGGAAGGATGCGGCCCAGATGCGGCGCTACATCTGCAATCTCAAGCGCCCCCCGCAGGGCTTCGAGGCTTGGACCATCAACCGGGCCAAGGTAGTGCGCTGCCGTTATCAATCCAGCGACCGCCGACTGGATTGCGACCAGTGAAATCCCCCCTGTTCGCTCAGCGGCCAGTGCCGTAACAAGGCCGGCCAGCCGGCCCTCTTCGGCATTTCGAATCATTCCGTGTTCGGAGTACGAAACGTGCCCCGACTGTGCCAAAGACGACATGATGGTCTGCTGGTCCCACGCCTCCAGCACTAGCCTCCGCGTCCGGTACTCTTTATAGGCCCGCATCTCACCCTCTCTCAGCACGCGGAAGGTCTCGCTTGGGTAGGCGATTCCCATCACGTCGGCGGGGTCGAGGATGTAGCGCAGTTCGTCGCGGGTGAGGCCGTAGAGGCGGGCGTAGTAGGCATCGAGTTCGGCACGCAGTCGCGCGCGGCGTTCGGGGTTCCAAACGAAGGGCTGGCCCTGCTCAGCGGCGGGGCGCAGGTCATAGGCGGCGAGGTCCTCGCCCCAGGCCTGCAGGTCGTGCGCAGTGTAGGTGAGTTCAAGGACGCGGGGGACGATGAAGGCGAGGTCAGCGGAGGTGTAGCGGTCAGGCGGCAGCACTGGGAACTGCTTCAGGTATCCATAGGTAAGGTGCGTACCGCCGACCTTTTGGCGAGCCACATAGTCGAAAACCAAGGACTGCCAATTGCTGAGAAGACAGGCTTGTCTCGCCGCATTGCCAGAGCTGAAGTAGAGGGGCAAGGTGTGACCAACACCGACGCGGGGAATGACCGTTCCGATGACGGTTCGCACCTTCTCGACTCCAGTGATGTCCCGCCAGCCCATCAGCCACCGAGGACTACGGCGGTCCATCCACTCGTCCACAAAGTTGAGCAATGAGCCAATCCTGGTTCCCTCGCTCGATAGGCCATAGAAGGTCTCTTGCCATGCCTGAATTGCCGTCTCCTCCGCGTCCATGAGCGGCGTGTCAGCGTCCTGCTTCGCCCACTTCGTCCAGTTGTTGATGTCCTCGCCACCTCTCGCGCTCCGTAGTGCGCCGAGGAGGGGACGGGCACTTCGGTCGATTTCAGCCATGGCACGCCACTGAGCCTCAGCCAGTACCCTGGCACTACCACCAACCAACTCGTCAGCACAGAGCCGCCGCATCCACTCGCCAGCAAGCCAAGTGGCAACCGCGAACTTGAGTGACTTTTCATCGTCAATCGTGGCATACGGGCCCAGTTGGTGGGTCAGAAGCCAAGCTTTGGCGACGCGGCTAGGTACCCGGGCAATGCGGGCCAGCACTTCGCGCTCGTCCACCCAGTAACGCGGGCGCACAGAGCAGGCAGGGTCGGCCTTCTGCGCGTCGCCCACGTCCGCGGTCTCCACTTCACCCGCAATACCACTCGAGGCATCCACATAGGTCGCCCAGCGGTGGTCGAACTGGTGAATCATCTTGGCCTCGTAGAGCGGCAAACGCACAGGCTGGCCGGCAACTGAAGGCACATCGGCGAATAGGCCGCTGTCATTAGACATATCCAGCATGCGCTGAAACGAAATGCCCCAAGGGTTCACCTCGGGCTGCACGACGGTGCCCTCGGCGTCGGTGACAGCTTCTTCAATGAGCACCGGCGCGGCGTGGTAGAGCTTCTTGGTCAGCTCCGCATCGCGCTCGCTCCGAAATACTGGGCAGGTACGGGTGTTGGGGTTGATAAGTGCGAATTCGTCTGGGGTCAGCACAAAGCGGCGATGGGGGTCGTGAATCTGCTCGGGCTGACGCGCGAAGAACACGAGCGAGGCAGCATCCCCAGAGGCCTCACCGCCTAGCGTCAGCAGCGCAAACCTGAACGCATGGTGCACGGACGGGAAAACGAACTCTTCATTCTCCAGACACAACAAGCTTCGGAGGTGCCCGCCAGTGGCTAGACGCTCAAAGTAGGCTTTGGTGGAATCGTCGGTGGCAATACCAGTTGGCACGATGAAGCCGGCGCGACCGTTGGGTGCCGTGGCCTGCAGGAAGGTCTCAGCAAACAGCGCGTACGTATTGACGTCGCCCACCCCTGTGAGCGGATAGCGCCGACTGTCGTGGGCGTAGAGGCTGGCCGCTTCGGCGCCACGGCGCGCGGCGATGAAGCTTGCGTACAACGCCATTTCTGCGCGGTTGGGTGGAGTCAGGCCCTCGGCGCGCTCCAGGTCGGGGCTCAAGCGGTGGAGCAGGACGCCTTCGCGTAGCCATTCGATTCGTTGGGTGCGCTCGGCCTTGTTCTTGGCTTGGGCGACCAGCGGGCTGCGGGTAGCAAAAAACTCCTCTTCCTGCAGCTTGATGCGCTCCCACGGCGGGTTACCCAGCATCACGCTGAAACCTCCGCGCGCCGCCACCTGGGGGAAGGCCAGCCACCAATGGAAAACGCTGTGTTGGTGGCACAGCGCTTGCGCGGCGTCTTCCATCTCGACTATGGCCGTTTGACCGCTCATCACGCCCCACAAGTAGCCCGACAGCGGCACCATGTCACCTGCCTCAGCCAGCTTGGGGGCCAGGAAGGCGGCCACGTAGGTGTCAGCCAGACGCCCAAAGGTACTGTGTCGTGCCTCGGCTTCAGCTCTCGACCAAGCCTGGCGCTTGGCTTCGAGGTGCTCGAGGGTGTCGTCGTCCAGGGTCTCGACGCTGACGGCCTGCGCGGCCAAGCCAGACTGAGTCAACAGGTCACCGCTGGCAATCCGGCGCCAACTCTTCAGGTCGGCCTTGTTCTGCTTCTTAAGCGCCTTGGCGACTTCCTTGTCGTCGCCCGAAAGGGCGGTATAAGCCTCGTCGGGGATACCTTGCTCCAGCACCTTGGGGTCCAGAACACCAAGCAGCGCGTCGCCCACGCGCAGATGGTGGTCAATAAAGCTCAACGGCCGGTCGGGGGTGTAGGCCTCCAGCCACAGAGCAGTGCGGGCGAGCTCCACTGCCATTGGGTTCTTGTCCACGCCGTAGATGCAGTGCGCCACCACATCGCGCAGGGCGTGACGGAAGTCGTCCTCGGTAGGGTTTCCTTCCGAGGCGCGCAGTAGAGCCACTTCATCTGCGATGCGACGGGCGGCAGCGAGTAAGAAATGGCCGGAGCCACAGGCTGGGTCGCACACGGTGAGCGCGAGCAGGGCCTTGACCGGCTCCTGCGGGCTCTCGGCCAGAGTACGGACGATGACCGGCTCCAGCGCACTCTTGATGAGTTCCTGCACCAGGCTGTCGGGCGTGTAGTAAGAACCGGTGAGTTTGCGGGCGTTGCCGCGAGTCGAGCCCTCTTCCTCGTCGCCGATGAAGCCAAACTTACGTATGCCGCCGGTGAGCGTGACCTGGGGAACGAGTTCCAGCAGGCTCTCATAAACGCTGCCAAGCTCCTCGGAATCCATGTCACGGTAGTTAACCCGCGACAGCGCCGCACCATCGCGAAAGAAACACAAGCTGAAGAGCGCGGACAGCAGCGCCTGGTTTTCCAGGCGGGCGATGTTGAGGTCAGGGCACTGGGCGGCATCAAACAGGCCCCCCAAGGCGGGCAGGCCAAGCGCGGGCTGTCCTCGGCCCAGTCCACCGAAGGTGATGGTGAGCACCTGCCACAAGTCGGCATGCCGGTCGTAGCTGCGGCGGCGAGCGGCGAGCTGGCGCAGTCGAGTGAGGCTGTAGCCGGCGAGATAGCGCTCGCGGGCTTCCTGCGTGGCTTCGGGCGCGAAGACTAGTTCGCGGTCTTCGATGGTGGCGAGGAATATGAAGCGGTAGATGAGGCGCAGCATCTGCTCGAAGTAGGCCTGAGTGCTGAGTTCGCCGCTCTCGATGCGGCGGCGCAGTTCGGCGTTGTCCCTGTGGGCGAGAAAGCCGGTGCCGAGGGAGCGCAGGGCTTCTGTGACGCCCACCCGCAGGCGGTCGCGGGCGCGGATGCCGTCTACCTGTGCAGTGTTGCGCCAGCGCTCCAGCGCGCAATCGGCAGGCTCTGCGCCGACCTTGCCAAAGCGAGAGGCGTGAGCGAGCAGCCATAGGGCTGTGAAGTCCGGATAAAGCCCTTCGTTGAAGAGGGCTTCCAGGTCGGCCTCGATGTAGGCCGGGCGGGTCAGGCTCGGGTTGTCGCGCAGGATGCGCAGCTTGAGGCCGTTGCTCACCACAGCCCACAGGCAATCGCCACTAGCGTTGAGGTATTCCTGCGCGAGCAGGAAAGGCGAGCGGCGGCGTATGCCGTCGCCGTGACGGGTGCTGGGTTTGTCCAACGCCTGGTCACTGGCGGCGAAGACCAGTGGCACTCTGCCCTCTCCTGCGGCAAAGCCTATCGGGAATACGCGCTCGTCGAGGGTGACCTGCCCCACCGCACGCATATCGGCAAAGCCCAAAACTTGGCGGCAGAAGGGTTCGAGGAAATCGCGTACCGTCACGACGTGGCTATCCATGTCGGCGCGCTGCCGCCTAGCGGAGAAGTCTTGCCAGAGGTTCTGCGCAATCTTCCAGTAGCGGCCGATTTCATCGCGCAGCTTGAGGCCGCGGGGGATGTCGTAGTCGGCCTCCGACTGCTCGGCGGCATCGAGATGCGCAACCTTGTTGAGAAAGTCTGGTGCCAGCAGCGCCCCCTCGATGGACAGGGCGGCAAAGGCGAGTTCGTGGTTATTACGGCGAGCCATGTTGTTGTCGATTCCTGTTTACTGGCTTCAGGCCGGGATGAGAACGAAGACGCCCATGATGTCCACCGGCAGGCTCGGCGTAACGCGATATTCCCCCCGCGCATCCGACGCCACCCGCACGCGGCGGTGGTCTTCGAGCAGTTGCTGGGCACGGGCACGGGCGAGTTCTTCCAGCGTGGGCTGAATCCCGGGCAGTTGCGCCAGCGCGCGCTGGATATGCTGGTCGCGCAGCGGCGGCGGCATGTTGCGGGCCGGTTCAGCAGTCATCAACGCGCGAGCGGAGGCTTCTTCAAGCGGTGTGGATTCGTTGCCAGCCTCCAACCCGACGGTGAGCGTCTCCTCACATAGCAGCAAGCGCGACTGCCCCCGGTGACTGACGGTGAGTTGGTGGCGCAGGCGCACCAGTAAGACGGTGGTTCGGGTCTCCACGGCTCCGGTGAAGATGGCCCCAGCCCGAGCAACGGCGTCGAGCGTTGTGTCTGCCTCGATGGAGGCATAGTCCAGCGCGGTTTCAAGCAGGAAGTCCGCCAATACGGATACGAGCGGGTGGGTGCGGTGGATGAACTGCGTACCCGGTGCCGGCGGCTGATGGAAGTCGATGCGCAGCGTGCCGGCGAGGCCCTCGCCTTCCAGGCGCTCACGCACGGCCGCGGGGAGGCTTGAGGCATGGAGTTTCCAGTGAGTCGCAGTGCCTTTGGCCGTCTCTTCTAGCGGCGCGCCGAGCTGCTGGGCGACCCGTTTGATGAAGCGCTCCACATCTGCCTCGCCGCCAAGCACGGCCAGCGTTTTCTGCCATTCGGGCAGTACATCTTCGGGCTTCAGGCGGCGCTGGGCGAACAGGGTGCGGTTCTTGGCTGCCTTTTCGCGCGCGGAGGTCCACGCGGTATCGATGGACAGCTCCGGGTCGCCGAAGTCGAGACCGAGCTGAGGGACGCGGGCCGTAGTCGTGCCCTTACGCAGCAGCACGGCACCAACCAGCGCCTGGGTGAGCTTGCCTTGGTCGTCGGGCATCGGCACCAGAACACCGAGCTCTTTACGGATACTCTCGGCCTTACGCAGGATGACCTGCAGCACAGCGCCGTCGACCGGGTTGTCCTGGCCGTAGAGCATGGTGGTGCGCACTTCGCGCGCTTTCTGGCCGAAGCGGTCGACACGGCCTTCACGCTGCTCGTGACGGGTGGGGTTCCACGACAGGTCGTAGTGCACCACCGCTGTGAAGAGGTTCTGCAGGTTGATACCTTCAGACAGGCAGTCGGTCGCGACCAGGATGCGCGGCTCCGCTTCACCCATGGCCTCCACGGCGGCTTCCCGCTCGGCGGGCGTGAACTGGCCCGTTACCGGCGTTACCTGATGGTTGCGGAAGACAGTGCGCAGATTATCGGCCACATAGTGCGCAGTGGCGATGTAGCGGCAGAACACCACCGGCTGGAAACCAGCTTCGGTGAGCTCCTTGAGGTGGTCGATGAGCTTCTTGAGCTTGGGGTCCTTCGCCGGTCCGGCCAGGCTCTCGGCACGGTCTATCAACTCGGTGAGACGGGCACCATCTTCGGTGCGGGCGCCCGGTTCGATGTCCTGAGTGGAGAGGTCGTCTTCCACGCCATCGAGCACGCGCTCGCGGCCCCGCTCTTCCGCCTCTTCCAGGGTGAGTTCGACTTCTACCGCATCCACGTTGTCAGTTGGCGCCGTACCGTGAAGGCGGGTACGCAACGCATTGACCGCTGCAGCCGGCGACGAGGAGATACAACGCAACAAAGCCAGTGCAGCCCACCAACTCATGCGTTGCTGCAACAGCCCTTTGCCTTCGGCACGCTCGACCAGATCGCGCGCGTAGTCGAGCACTTCATCAAACAACCGGCCCCAATCACCCGTTAGCTTGTAGGTGATTTCTGCAGACAGCCTTTCGGGAAAAACATTGCGGTCCTGCCATTCCTCGATGTCCGGGCGACGACGTTGCACGAAATGATTGGCCAGCTGCTCACGAAGCGGCTTGCGGCTAGTTGAAGGAATGTCCTTCAGCTCACGGAACTCCGGGTGGAGCAGACCAAGTAGGTTGTAGAAGGCTTCCTCATCCCCTGAGTGGGGAGTCGCAGTGAGCAAGACCATGTGGCGCGACGTATCTTCCGCTAACCCCTTGAGCAGAGTGTAGCGCTTCTGCTTGCCCTGGCCGCTGAAGGTACAGGTGTGCGCCTCATCGACGATGACGCACTCCGGGCAGGCGCGCTGGAATTCGTCACGGCGGCGGTCGGACTTGATGTAGTCCAAACTGACCACCGTAAAGGGATAAGCCTCGAACACCGACTGATTGGCGGGCAAGCCGCGCTCCAGCCGGTTGGCGGTGGTGCTGCGTACGACCACGGCGTTGATGTGGAAGCGCTGCTTCAACTCGCGCTGCCACTGCTCGCACAAGTGCGGTGGGCACAGCACGGCCATTCGGATGATTTCTCCGCGGTCAAGGAGCTCCCGAACGATAAGCGCAGCTTCGATGGTCTTACCTATACCCACATCGTCCGCAATCAACAGCCGTACAACCTCCTGCTTGAGCGCCATCAGCAAGGGGACGAGCTGGTAGGCGCGCGGCTCAACGGCGATGTTACCGAAGCTGCGGAACGGTCCGGCACCTGTGCGCAGCTTGAGCTGCAGCGCATCACGCAGCAACTGACCGGCGGCAAAGTTGGACGCCTGTTCGGCCGTCGGCCAGGGGAAGGTTGCCGGACCTACCGGGCCCGGCTCGATGGGCAGGTAGATGAGGGTTGCGTCGTCGTCGGTGGCGCCGAGCGGGCGAAGATGGAGCGTGTCGTCCGAGGATTGGGGCAGGACTATCCACTCACGGCCACGGGCGGAGACGAGGGAGCCTGGCTGAAATGTAATGTTTTGCATTCGGAACAAAATTCAGTTTTATCGACTTCTTTTCCCTAAACTAGGCAGCCCACCCTGAAAAACATAAACCCATCTACTATTCCGTATAGAGGAACTCTCAATACGGCTCATGCTTTTCGGTCGAACATCAGCGAGAGGAATGTAGTCACGCCCTTCATGCATGGCTTCGTGCTTAAGACCCTGACCAAGAGGAATCCACTTTCCACACCGAAAGCATTTGAAACGCTTTTGATAGCGATAGACAGGCGATGCTTTAGCATTTTTAGAAGCACTATTAGCATCTAGTTTCTTATTTTCACTTTTCTTGGCCGCGACGGGAGCGGCATAATTCTTCGATGGCGGCGGCCCAGACCTCACATTACGAGTGCTCTCCGCCCCTTCGTCCTCTCGAAGCTCCCCAACCAAAGACAAGTAATCAACGCCATCCACGACTCCTCGAGTAGAAAGAGCCTTCCTTAGAACGTTCAAGTCGAGAACTGGGCCTCTGTCTTGCCTACGAGTAGTACATCTTCTTATAGCGCCGCTTTGAATATCTGCGCTCAACTTCACCTTCTTCGAGGGAGTTTTTCCCCCGTTGGATGCAGGCTTGATAACACCCTGAGCAATAAGGCGCTCGCGTAGCGAAAGATTACTTCCGGGAAAAACAGGTCGTGACAAAGCCGCTTCAGGCTTTGCGGCGGCTAAATTAACACCCTTACTTCTATCCTGCTCTGCAGAGCCATCATTCAATGACTTTTGATTAGCTTGACGGTAACGTGGCGTCAAAAAGTCTGACTTATTCGACGACTCAAAGGTCTTCGGTTCATTTTTATTCAGCAGCGCAAGTAGCTGTTCTTGCATACTCTTACGCATCTTTAACCTCATACACCTAGTCCAAACAAAGCAGAGTGATGCTTAAAAACCTCTTTCCAAGTACTCTTGTCCCTTGCAAACCGAACAACATAATATCCCGCAGCCTCCAAGCATGCATTGATGGCTGCATCCCGCTCGGCCTGAGATTCGGCCTCATGATGCGGACCGTCGATAAAGACAACCGCTTTCCAGTCCTCATAGAAAAAATCAGCGGATGCTTGGCAGCGCTCGATGGTGTGCTGCCCTTGGTCAGGAAGACGATAACCATGCTCACGCACATAGGCCAACCAAGCCTGTTCGAGGGAACTGCCGGAGACACGCTCAAGCTCGCCTCGCTGCTGTTCAGCAGTCCGCCCAAAGCTCCCCGACTCACCCCTCGCGCGTGAAAGCTGGCACAGGATGTCGAGGACCTTGCCATCGTTGTCGGCATCCTGCCGGTCGATGTTCAGATGGTCAGGCTGGTTGTAGTAGGAGAGCAGGCAGCGGTAGCAGCCCGCCTCGCAGATGGGCTTGCCGGCGGGGTCGAGCTCTTCTTCCAGATGCTCACGATCCCAGATGCCCAACTCGGGTCGGCGGAAATGCATGATGGCGAGCGCTTCGCCTGCGACCCTTGCCAAAGCCTCAGGCTCGGTGGCTAGACGGGTTAGCACGCCCGCCCCGCCCTCAGCGGACTCGTAGAAGAGAATGGAACGGCGCAGGTCAGCCTTCGGCAAGGGTTCGGCCATCAGCTCGCTTTCTTCGAGCTGATAGACCGCCTCGATGCCGCGCTTCAACGCATATTGGAGCGTCGCCATCGTTTTGATGCCGAGTTCCTCGAGCGGTCGCACAATGAGCACGTTACGACGGTCTTCCACATAGGGAACGATACGCTGCGGCGGAGTCTTATCAGGCGGGGTATCGGGTTCATCAGCCTCCTCTGCACCACCGACCCAGTGGCCAGTCACCGGGTTAATCATGAAGCCGAGGAGGCTCTTCTCCTTGCGACGTCGCCATCCAAGATTCATCCGCCAGACCGTGGCCGCGGGTCCGTACTGGAGTTCCAGTACCGGCGTGTCGCCTTCCTTCATGACCGCGTGCATGACCTGCAGCCGCGCATCCTGTTCTCCGAACTGGATGGTAGTCTGCATCTCATAGCCTTGGCGGGTGCGCTCCTCTTCGTTGGCGGTGATGCGCTCAGCCCGTTTGGTGGAGACGTTTTCGATGCGGTAGAGGTTTTGCACCGCTACCGAGTCAGCTAACGCTGCGTTACACGACACGCAGCGGTCAGCATCGCGCTGGTTGCGGAAGTGGCCGTAGCCGCAGGCGGGGCAGATACGGGCAACCTCTGTGCTGAGCTTGGCGCCGACCGAGACCTGGTCTTCAGCACCGACGGAAAGCATGGCGCGCACGACGCGATACTGGCTACCCTCGTGGTAGATGACGCTGTAGGGACCAAATTCGGACAAAGCCAGGAAGCGCGGGCGCGAGAGGAAGTTCTCGCGCCCAATCTTGCCTTTGCGCGCTGGGATGTAGGCCATCAGCGGCAAACGTGGGAAGTTATAGCCCGGCAGGAAACCTTGGCTGGCGAGATAGCGGTAGGTATAGAAGTCCGAGTTGGCGGAACCCGACTGCTGCAACAGCAGAGTCTGCTGACGGAAGGCTTCGTCGTGGCGCTGCTTGGCATCGCGACGGTCGCGTTCGCTGGCCGCGGGGTTGTTCATCACCTTTTGGTTGATCTCCATTTGCCGCTTGGTGGCGGCAAAAAGGTCGCGCCATCGGTCTAGTGCCCGGTCAAAGGATTGGAAGGCACGCCGGAAAACCTCGTCGGCGAAGGTTGGCGTGTGCCAAGGCGCTTTCTCCTCGGTGAGTTCGTCCTGGAGCATGCTCAGGACGCGCAGCCCACGATCGTGGGCACGTCTCTGCGGGGTGTCCGCATCCATCTGCTGCCGGTAGTCGTCGGTCAGGGGAGCTGTGGGGTCATTCATGTCGAGAAGACCACGCACGCTGTTGTCGAGCTTCTTGCCTGTTTCGGCAAGCCAGATGGCATGCAGGTGGCTCTGGATGAGTTCGCGGTTGGCGAGGTCGAGCGTGGGCGGATTGACCTGACCATGAACCATACGCACCGGGTCACGGAAAAAGTACTGATCGTGAGGCGACTGGGCTGCGCAATAGGTAATGACTAGCGCGGGCTGCCCCGCCCGCCCCGCCCGGCCGCTGCGCTGGGCGTAGTTGGCTGGCGTGGGCGGCACGTTGCGCATGTACACGGTGTTGAGCGACGAAATATCAACGCCCAACTCCATGGTCGGCGAGCAGAACAACACCGGCAGCCATTCGAGCGGCTTGCCATTTGCAGCCAGCCAGTCATCGCGGTCTTTCTGGGTAAAGCGGAAACGAGCCTCCCGCTCGAGTCGCTCATCCTGTTCGACTTGGGCGGTGTGCTCGCGCGCTTCAAAGTCGAACAAGCGATGCACCGGGTCAGCGAGCATGCCCGCGATGTTGCCGTACAAACTGCGGAAGAAGGTGTTGTCGTCCGCACCCTTCTTGCTTTTGCCCTCACCGAGTGTCCAAAGGAGACCAGTACCGTTGAGCTGGTAGCCTGTGATGCCGAATTCGGTCTCCTCGGATACCACCAAGCCGTAGGACTTGGCTGCCTTGAGCAGCGCCTTGATGACATCCTCGCATTGCTCATCCTTCAGCTTGGCGGCATGCGGGTTATCGCTCTCGTCAGCCTCACGCCAGTTACTGGGCCGTTTCAGTTCCCGGCCGAGCTTGGAGCGCGCACTGCCCGAAACGAGATATTCGACGTTCCGCCGGTCTTCGTCCCGGGGCTTGGCGCCAACGATGAACCAGTTCGAGGAGATAGGAGTCTCGTCCTCCGAGAACCCCCAGGGTTCCCGCAAATTAGCGTAGCTGGCGGTCTTGAGGCGGTCGAGTTCGCTGCGGTCGAGATAACGCGACGAGAGACACAGGCCTTGACGCATGGCATCGAAAAGCATAACCAAGAGCCGCTTGCGAACATCGGAGGACGCTGCCTGCAGGGCGGCGGGCGCCGCTGACCATTCGGCTGTATCAGCGACCAAGTCGTCGAGGTCCTGATACTCAATGTGGACGAGACCTAGCTGTTCGAGGTTGGGATTGTTGAAACGCCAGCCACGACGTAGGTCGAAGTACACCCGGTAGCCGAGGATGGCACGCATGATGTCCTGCACCTGGCGCCGGGCGTTGCCCTTAATGTCTGGCTCCTGCATGTACTCGGCACGGACACCGTGGTCATCACGGTCGAAGCCGAGCGCCTTGAAGACGGCTTCGGGAACCTGCCCCTCGGTAAGGCTGCCGCCGGCTTTCTGGACGGCGGCAAAAAGTGCGGCCCGCTGCAAGAGCACTTGCAGGAAATCATTGAAGTGGCCGACCTGAAGCGCAGCATCCTGACGGTTGTCGGTGAAGCCGAGAACCTTTTTGGCTTCTTCCTTGAGGTGTTCATCTGCCTCGTAGAGGTAGCGCAGCGCGGACAGGGTGAGCATGGTGGTCGCGGAACTCCGCCCTTCACCCGATAGGCCAGTGAGCCGCAGAGATTCCTTACCCGCGGTTGGGTGCACGACCCCACAACGCAAGCAGAAGCCGAAATTACCCGGGATGTACCAACCAGTTGTGCCGTCGCAAGTGTGGCGCCCTTCTGCATCGACTCGGACGTGATGGGGCTGACGCTTCTTGTAGTTCGAGCGCAACTTAAGGTCGCCGTCTTTCTTGGGCTCCAGCCAAGTCTCGGGATAGCGGTCGAGCGTGTCGTTCCAGACGCCTGAGGTGTCGGGCATGAAATAGCCATTCTTGACGTCCTCGTCCTCATGGCTGCGCTCTTCGATGTTGCGGGGATTGAACACCCGTCCGCTTGAGCTGCTCTCGTCCCAGACCGGGATGTACTCCTGTCCGCACTCACGACAGAAATGCAGCGCGTAGAGCCGACGGGCACGGTCGCCCGGAACGAACTGGCTGCCTTCGAGAGTGAGATAGCGTCGACCTTCGGGTTCGAGGGTGCCATACACCTTGCTGCCACCGGAAATGAACTGGTGGAGTTTGAACGCAAAGAGACTTCGGCCTCCCTCAGAGGGTGGCTTGTCGGTGGTCCGGTAGGCGAGCAAAAGGAAGTCCGACAGCACCGCCTTGGCTCGGTCTATCTCGACTCCTGCATCCGTCGCCAGCTGTTTGGCCGCGGCATCCAGGGTGATGGGGCGCGCTCGACGCCATTTGCCCTCGTCACGGGTCAGGCCCAGAGTCAATTCGACCCAGACAGCAAGCGGATGCTGAGCGAGCGTTGTGTAGGGAGCGGGCTCAGGCACTCCGACATCAGCAGCTTCCGCAAGCTGAGGGCGAACATGGTCAACCAGCAGATGCTCGGGCGTGACCCGCTGCAGGGTTTCGGTGATGACGCTGGCCGCCGTGATGCGGGTACCAAAGAGCCTACTGGCCACTTCGGCCACCTTCTCGTTCTTAGCCTGCTCGGTGCCTTCCGTAGCCATCGTTGCGGAAGTGCCGATGCATTGCAGCCGGTCGGCCAGCGCTTCTCGCACACGCCGCACCAGTAGCGCAACGTCAGCCCCTTGCCGGCCCCGATAGGTGTGCAGCTCATCCAGAACAAGGAAACGTAACCCCGTGGCGTTGCGAATCATCGCCTTGTCCTTGTCGTCCTGCCGGGTCATGAGCAGTTCAAGCATCATGAAGTTTGTTAGCAGGATGTCCGGAGGGTTGGCAGCCAGACGCTGACGCTCCTCATCGCTTTCCTGTCCTGTGTAACGGCCATAGGTCACGGGCGGATGGTCGCCGTAGTCGCCCAGGAACTTGCCGAGCTCCTCGAGCTGGCTGTTGGCAAGCGCGTTCATCGGATAAATGACGATGGCCCGAGTGCGTGGAGTCGGGTCAACCGCCTTGGCTTTCAGGATGGCGTCGACGACCGGGATGAAGTAGGCCAGTGACTTGCCCGAACCGGTGCCGGTCGTCAGGACATAGCTCGCGCCGCTCTGGGCGAAGCCGATGGCCTCTTCCTGGTGCTTGAAGAGAGTGAGCGACACACCCATGCTCGAAGCCGACTTACCGGCGCGGAAGATGCGTCCGCACTCGGAGTGCAGCGCGCCGGAAGCAACCAGGGCCTCGACCGTAGCGCCTGTTTTGACGTTGGGATTAACCTGTACCAGCGGCGCGGGCCAGTAGCGGCCCGAGTCGTACGCACTATCCACGAAGGCCTGGACGTCCTTAGCGTTGATACGGGTAAAGCTACGGGTGAAGGCGGCGTAGTCACTGATCAACTTCACACGAAATTCAAAAACATCCATCCAGGACACCTTCCTTTTTTTGCCGCAGCCAAAGCACGACCTTGATGCTGGTCGCGTGATCTAACCTCGCCCCTTTGTAGCCACTGATTTTACTTGCACAGCTTTGCCGAGAGGGACCAAATACACAGCCAGCAAGGTTTTTCACCACCTCACCCAGGGGCATAGAATTTACCTGTCATCCGCATCTCTGCTTACTCAAAAAGCATTCAACGATGCTAAAACCCGCTCACACTCAATAGCTTGCGCAAGCACCTAGTGAACTTCTTCCAAAAGGCGTCTACTCTCGTCTCTTGGACGATCAGCATGGAAACGCCTGCACCGATGCCGCTGATGAGTTGCCTCTCCCTGGTCGACGACCCCCGCCGTGCCGGCTATGCACGCCGACACGATCTCCAGCCGCGCAGGTGCGAACGCTCTGGTCCCACACGAACTCCACGTACTGGTGCCGGGAGAAGGCGAGCGTCATCACGAAGGCCCAGGTGCGGCGAAGCTGGCCGGTGGCCGGATTGATGAGCTCGGGGCCAGCGCCGAAGTCCACCTGCGCCGCGTCCCCGGGATCGAAGGTGAGGCGCACCGTGGTGTCGGGCGGAAGCGCCTGGGCGAGCGCCGCAATCAGG
>Ga0075152_10001128_pt1 | contig 19288 bp, 29 predicted proteins | sample JI61114C2DNA_FD_70964 | JGI IMG/M metagenome (GOLD analysis project Ga0075152, IMG submission 70964) | Wastewater effluent complex algal communities from Wisconsin, to seasonally profile nutrient transformation and Carbon sequestration -... | ecosystem: Engineered > WWTP > Effluent > Algae...
ACTGCAGATCCTAACCCAGTCGAAATGGCAGTGCCTGGACTATTGTAGATGATGATTATATTGGTGGGAGGAGGAGTAGGAGCTGGCTTCTTGTTTTTTCCATTTCCCTTATTGGGTGGTTGTTGGTTTGCACTGGCATCAGTGGTTGTCGAAGGATTGGAGATGGATTGAGTAGCTTTTGTTCCGTTTTTCTTGATTGGAAGGGGTGAGGGCGTTGGAGTTGGAGAAGGTTGGCTTTGGATAGTTTAATTTTTTAGAGGAAAGGGAAGTTGGTTACGATTAAGATTTTGTGGAGAATCCTGCGTCTCAAATGGTATGTTGTGAGGATCTAATCCAGTGACTCCTGAAGGAGTTGGAGGAGAGGAGGGGGAAGGAGAGGGAGGAGGGGTTTAGGGAACTGGTGCTGTGTTAGAAACTGGAGTTGGTTGAAAAAGATCATTCGTGATGAATGGTGTGTTGTCCTGGCTGATTACAAAGCCTTTCGAGACTTGCGTGGTAGGTAGAACAGTGAATTATACTTTGTTTGATGCCGATTGAGTTTGGGATATTTGTTGTCCGAAGTTATCAACAATGCAGCCTTGTATGAGTGCTGCCCACACTTTTCCTGGTGGACAATTGTAGGAGTTTGCCGGATCGACCTGTTGTTGCTTTGATTGAGAAGAAGATGGCGTTGTCCTATCCACGATGCAATTAAACTGAAGAGTCGACCACATTTGTCCCGGTGGGCAGAGTGCTGCCGCCCAAGCACCTTGCAACATCCAAAGGGCAACTGCAAGGCGACTGACCGTTGATGTTTCCATTACAAAATTAAATACAGCCTGCCTTCGACGCAATATCATAAATTTTGCTCGAGTTCTGTAATGTAGTGGATAATTCGATGGAGATTGTCGAGGGGAACCAGTCGGATGAAGTCTGCAAGCTTTGCGCCCTTCTTGAGGTTCACAAGGATATTGAGACACTCCCGAACGAGGTTGCGCTGTTCGTGGACAATGCGTTGCTGGGATGTCCGGAAGCTGTTCTGAGTTAGTGGGATAGTACCGCAAAGAATTCGAAATGGTTGGCTGGAGGACTAGAGGGCTTCAGCTTCTCATTAAACTCCTTATCGAGGATATGGACGAGTACCAGTAGGTAGAACTAAAACACATAGATTTCGTAGTCAATGGAAGTGGGGATCTGGAAGCATCGTATTTAGTCGAAATTTTTGTGTAGACGCAGAAGCCACATCCTTAAAAAGCGTACAAAATCGAGACAGAGGGTTGTGTGCTTCAGTCTAAACTCCTTCGATAGATTTTTGGAGCGGAGCTGTTAAGTTAGTTCCTCTTTTCCTCGCAGCTACTGCTCCATCCATCCTCCGAAGATCATGTGCTCAGGCAGCTCATGCAGCGGCCACTTCTAGGCACTGTCTAGCTCAACCCGAAACGAGTAAGAATCGTATTTGTTGACAGTAGGGCAGAATCCATACCACATCATCAGGAAGCGGTTTGTACGTTAGCCGTAATTGTTGTACACTTGCTCGCCTTTTTTGATCGGGCCTTCAGTCGTCACAACGAAGTACCATTACTCATCTTTCTCTTCCAACCAGTTCCAATCCGCCTACTCAAGGCTCTCACTTTTTTCGGAGTCCTCTTCCTTCATTTGCTAGTGCACTATTACATCCTATTCGTGTTCGTGGGGGTTCATTTCGAAGCCTTCAGCTTCTTCTTTAGTATGATTCTCCTTCATGTTCCGCCTTTTTTTGTTGATGTTTAACTGGATCTCCTTGCACCTCAGGTCAGTCATTATGTTATTCTTCTTCTACTTCTCCTCTTAGTCGGTATCGTTGTCCTATTCGTCTGAAGTATGATATAAGGCCAACTCACTAAAACTTTTGGCAGATGATAGCTGCTCCATTTCGATCGCTTTGATCATCTCTGTCAGTACGGCTGGGTCTGTATCAGGTTCAACCACTATTTCGTTCCGATGTTTCCGTTCGATGTATTTCCGAACAAACTTATACTTATGTGTAATCTTGGTTGGCTTTTCTGCTGGAGGTTGGATACCCATTAAACTCAGATCTAAATGCTCCTTCTTGATGATGTACTCCGGCGGTTTCGTTTCAGGGTTGATTTCATACTGTCGGTGAACTATAAAGTGTGTGGTGTTCTGCACATCGTTGTGGTTGCACATATCTGCTAATGGAATCAAGCAGGTTGAGGGTAGAGACCAGCCATAGCAGCGAGTCATCACGATGTTGTAAGCTCGAAGAAAAGTTGATTTCAGTTCATCGTCGGAGCAACTTAGCTGCCTAAATAGGTCCTCAGTATCGATGATTTGAGCCTTAATTTCTTGATAGATCCTCAGCAGTTCCTCTCCGACGTAACTGCTTTATCCTTTCAGAAAAGTCGAATGGCAAGCTTCGACGCTTTCAGGTGTCCAGTCAATCATTGTGAATTCTCCATGTGGCAGGCATTAGAAGTATGGGTGGTAGAATGACTTCTCTTTCTTGAGGAGTTCATAGAACAGGTATAGGGCCAGAACATTGAACTAGGCGTCGCTGACCTTCTCCAAGCTGAACATGTGCTCATATTTGAGGAAGATCGGCTTCAGCTCTGACTCGAGACTCTTTCGGACCGAGAGGATGCATTTACTGGGGACACAGATTATTGCCGAGCGAGCTTGTAGATCTTGACTAGCAGCGATGCCCACCTACCCGCCAGGAAACTTCACGGGAACCTGCACACCGTGATAGTATCCGCCATTATCCGAAAGCCACTGCAGCATTGCATTGAACTTACCGCCTGAAGGTTAGGGTGATTCCTACATCAAATAATTCAAACTTTCGAGAGAGAGGCAGAATCATTTGAAAACGCGCAAACCAAGTTGAATTCCAAGCTCCATGCCCTGCCGAAACTATTTAGATGTTGCTGCCAGATGAAGGATCTACATTTGGGTCATGCTGATGTCCGTAAGTGCGGGGCTCTTTATTAACTCGGCCATTGGAGTGACCTTGCCATCGACGTAGATTAGCGGGTCTGTGTTCGTACTGGAGACTACCAGACCACCGGTGCCAGTATTACTGCCGCTCAAATTGGTGACTGCTGAACCACCGATTCCCAGACCAGTATTCGGGCTATTCGCAAGTCCAACTGCTGATCCGAGTCCCTGAGAAACTCCAACTCCGTTACTATTTAAGATAAGTACAACTTTTCCTTTGGCTGATGGATCATTAGAACTTGGAGTTGGCCGATACATCGAGGGAAAACCATTGGAAATAGAGGACATTTAGAAAGGGCGAGCTGGCTGTACTACAGGTATTGGTCGTAGTTAAGGATATTTTGGTGATGCTTGTATCGTTTGGGGTTGTGATGCAAATTGAGGCTGAGGTTGTTGTGTTGACTGTTATCCAATTGGTATTGTGGTAGGTTGAGAGGGCAATACCTGTCGAATAGGCTGCTCAGCCTGATGAGCTTGCTGACTGAATTGTTGAACCCCGAATTGTGCTTCGGATACTGCCTGCTGACCCGGCTGGGAGACTGTAGTAAGTGCTGAGCCCCCTATAGCGACTCCACTGCCCGGACTATTGGAGACTCCGATAGCCGATCCCACCCCTTGTGCCACACCCACACCTGTACTATTCAGCACAACGACAATATCTTGATTGTTTGGTAGCAGCGCCTTCTCTAGATTCCTCGGTAACAGTGCTAAATGATTATTGTTCGAGCCAGTAGGGTTGACCAATCGGTTGTCCTGGTTTATTCCAATCGAGGGGTTGCCACTAGAGCTCACATACCTCGATCCAATAGGAGCACTGCCGAACATATTTTCCACTTCGTTCCTCATATCATTATAGCTTGAGGAGTAGCCTTTTCTGCTGGGCCAACGTACATCTTCGACTGTTTGTCTGCTTGGAGCGAGGTGCCCTTCCAACACTGCCGCCAGTAAACTGACAAAGACCCACTTGGACATTAATTATAAATTAGTTTCTTCCTTCACCTTCTAAAAGAGAAGAATCGAAGATTTGTGGACAGTGGTGGGTTATCATGATTCACTAAACGGTTGTCTCGCAGAAGGATGGCTCAGAGCCGCAACGGATCAGCATCGTTGTGGAGTTGCCCAGCAGGGAATCGAAATCCTTCGGTTGCGTGTCGTCGACAATAACGATATCTTCCTGTGCGGCTTACAACAATGAATTAATGGCTGTTTGTGGGTGTGGCAACCAAGGATATATCCTTCGTTAAAGGAGCCTTCCGTACTCGTCTATACGAGTTTTATACTTCTTCAATCGAGCTTCAGCATTCTTCGTGCTTTCAAGCAGCTATTTATGTTTAATACGGAGCTGGGCACCTATTTCAAGTGACTACTTCAGGGAGAGTCTCATCACCTCCGAGTTCATTCTACTCTTCTTAAGCACCCTCAATAACTCCTTCACATATTTGTCGCGTAATAGGTTTTCCTTCTTTGTCGAAATTGCAGGCATGGCGTCTATTTCTTAGTCCGGCCGATAACGGACATCTGCTCCGTCCGACAGTACTTCGTCATCGTCCCGGAACAACCCCATTGCTTTCTAGTAGTTCGGTTGTTCCAGTAGCTTCAGCTTGGTCTTTTGTTCGGATTCCCTCAGCTCTTTAAGTTGGTTGCGGTAGCCCTCTGTTTCCTCGATCAGCGACTTCTTGTCCCGTGACAGCCTGGAGATGGTCTTTACAACATGCCTGTCCTGAAAGATAAACTCGCAATCGATATGATTGCCACACGTAAACCGCTCCTCAAGCTCTTCAAAGCGTGCAAGTTTTTCAGCAATGACGCTGTAGTTGTATTCCTTATCGTGGAAGGTTTTCCGAAGGTCTTCGACTCGCTGAACTCGTTACTCGACCAGCATTTCGAAGTATTACTGCTCCTGAACTCGTATTTGCTCGACGATGAGGCTCTACGCTGGCAATCGAAGTACCTCAGCAAAAGCTTCTTCCTTTAAGTGCCTCTATTTGGAGAGCTCCTCGAGTATCCGCATGTTCTCCCAAGACACCGACCTAAACCGACCCAGCAGTTTCCCCTGCCCTTTGACGTTCATGATCTGTTCTGCGAACATGATGTTGGATGCTTGCTTGTTCAGCCTCAGTGAAGTTTAAACATCGGCGATGTAAGACTCCTTCTTTTCGCTCTCAGTGCTGAGAACTGTGATTTCGCAGTTGAGTGTACGCGTCGCCGTGCTGAGTTTGCTCATGGTCACCGGCACCACAGATGCACGGATTTTACTTTCTCTCATCGACTTAAATTATAGATTAAAGGGGAAGTAGATGACGGGTGGTCACTTCATTGGCAGTAGAACTGCTGTTGGACTCTGTGGTGGTTTGTACTTGTGTCCAGCAGTCGTCCCTCACGTTTAAACTGCTCCCGATAGAACTAACACACCAGTTCCAGTGGGTCACGCGGCATTATGCGCTGATAGCTAGCCATCTCTGGGTGGTTTCCATGCAAACTTATTAAGTCAAGGTTGGGAACTGCTTGCATTTCATTGAGGCAGTCCAGGCTTGTGATCCTGTTCCAGTCCAACTCAACGGTCTTGATTCTTTACATGTAGACTATGGGCATGCAACCGACAATGGAGTTGTGGGATAACTTCAGGGTCACCAGATTTGGCAGTCGACAGTCTCCCAGATTGATTATGCTGCTGATCCTGTTGTGCTCTAGATTCAGAGTTTTCAAGCTTCGAAGCTTGACCACTGGAAGTTCACCCTCAATAAGGTTGTGACTGATGTCCAGCCACTCCAGCCCGGAGAGGTCGGATTGTTTCAGTGCATCGATGTTAGTTATTCGGTTATTGGAGATCCTCAGTATCACCAACGATGGAAGGTTTATCGGTGGCAGCCTATCGATAAGGTTGATCGAGAAATCTATATCGTAGATCATGGGCAGCTCCCAATGCCGGAGATTGTCCACATTAGGGATCTTGTTATTGCGCATGTTGTAGCTGTACACGAAGGGCAGCTTCAGCACTGGAATTTCCTGTTGGTAGGCATTGCCCTCCATATGGAGTACTTCGAAGTAGTAGTAAGCATCGTTGCTGATCACAAGTGATTCCTCGGCAGACACCTATTTACCAACGATGTGGTTGTAGTTCAGAATTATAACCTTTACCCTTTTGGAGAGGGCCAATGTCATGACACCTGCGATTTCATTGTGGCTCCCGTATATATGGGTTAGCTCGGGCATGCTTGTTTTCCCTTGGTCTAGAATCTTGATATGGTTATGGCTAAAGTTGTAAACCTCAAGCACTGATTCACGGAAAATTGGGAGCTCCTCGATATGGTTGTGGCTGATGTCCAACTGCAACAGGTTTGGGAACAGCGAATTCGCAAATTCATTGAGGCAAGTGATTTTGTTATGGGAGAGGTCGATATACCGCAATTTGGGCATGTTCAGGGAGGGGATATCGCCTGAAAGTTCGTTGTTTTGGAGGTTGAGCTGCATTAGTGATTCGAGACGATTGACTCCCTCAAGTGTCCTGACCAAGTTATCTGACACATAGAGTTCCTGAAGGCTGGTGAAAGCAGCGATTTAATTGATGTTCTACAGCTGGTTTTCGCTAAGGTTGCAGATCTTAACTAAATCCTTATTGTTCATGAGCTTTACAACGTTGATGTTTTTGAGAGCTTTCGACGATAGGTCTATGCAGGGTTGTTGCCGATTCCCCTCCTGTTCCATCAACCTTTAAAGTTACTTCATCCTTCTCACGCATAGAATCTTTTCGGACGACTCAACTGCATCGATGATCAATACCTCCTTGACAGGTGAGTCCCTCACAATGGCTACCACATCCTTGATGTTGTTCTTCTCCAAGATTACTTCGAGGTCCCCCCAATCCAACCTTGAATGATACTTTTGGTGATAGCGGATAGACTCTAGGCTGACAACTTTCGCGTCATGCACACCGAACAGTACACATCCATTGAAATTTGAATCGTGAATCTGGTCCTGCTTGAAGTCATTAAGTGACCCGAATGAGTCTACGATGAGCCCTTCCTGAATTTTGACGAATCGGATTTTGTGAGTGTCCCTGTCGAACACATTCAGCATAGCATACTTATATTTTTGCAGGATTTCCTCAATCTTAACCTTGATATCATCCAGGTTACAGAACCCGAGGTAGTTGGGATCCTTTCCGATGAACTTCATGAACACATCCAGTTGGATGTATCGGGCGAAATGCGCAGCCAACTCTTTCTTCCTGAGTCCCTTGGTGAGGCAGACTGGACATACGTTTCTCCGACATTCGGAGCACTTCATGAATTCCAAGCAGGTCTGGTACGAACTGAAGTAATTGCTGCAGGAGTTACAGCAGATGGGTCTGTCGTTTTTCTGGTAAGTCATTATCATCGGAGGATGAGACTTGCTGCACATGATGTTCTAGTTGTGGACTTCCAGCTTTAAACTGTCTCCCTCCATCTCTCCAAGGAACTTGATTACGTTCCTTCTGCGTTGAAAATAACGATTGCGTGGGTCGATCGATACGATTGAGTATGCGGCTTCAACGTTGACTGCAAAGCGACTTCGCTGCAGCTCATAGAGGAAGTGGCAGAAGTGATCGTTGACTTCTTCCTGGGATTTTCCGAGTGCGAGTTGCACCTCGCAGATCAGGAACGAGTTCTTCAGCTTGAGGTTGATCAGGATATCGCGAGTGCCTTCATTGAGTTTATTCTTGACTCTGATGATTTCGAAGTAGTCAGTATTGTGTTTGAGTTGTTCATAGATCCTGAGAATCTATTCCTTGCTGCCAATGCATTTGCATCGCAGCAGGTCCATCACCCCAAAGCTGATCATGTCTATCTGCGATTCAAGCTCTCCCTCGCTATAGCTGTCCTTTATGGCGTTCAGCTCTTGTAGTAGTCCATTGCAATACTGGAACACTGAAGTCTCCATGCACTCGCTGAAATATTCAGCCAAGTTAGCCACTAGGACTTACCTGTGGTCCAGGTATTAGGAGCCTTTGTAGTCTGTTGACACTAGTTGGAACAGGTTTATCATGACTTCGTAGGCACCTTTGTGGAGGGAGTCTTGAAGAGGAGCCAATCGCTCCTTCTTTAGTCGTTTAATATGGTTGGCTAGCACCTCCTTCCTCTTTCTTGCAAGATTTATTGAAGGGCCTTTGAGGACTGACTTGAAGCCGACCCTATTGTCAAGCACACGTGTCTAGACGGAATCGAATATCGTCGAGAGTGATTCCATCCATTTAAGAACGATACGAACCATAGCTGGACTTTTGAGCTGTAATCCAGGAGCCTCGAGTTCTTCAGCAGTGTATTCAGGAGTCTCCAGTTTAATTTTGCTTCCGATGAGATACTCCACCTCAACCATCCTGTAGCCGTTGGTCATTGGTGTGAACACCTCCTCCATCGTCCTTCGGAAACCCTAATACTGTACCTTTGTCTCGCTGATCAGCTTGTTCAGGAACAGCTTTATCTCCTTCGAAAAGTCTGATTTTGAGCTGGGTGCTGAAAAGCTCATTCCTACATTGGTGATCAGATCATATCCAATTTCATCGCTTTTGTTCATCTCCTTGATCCGTTTACATAGTTCACTATCAGCAATTTTGCCTCGTGACTGCGGATACTTGTCCATCAGGTACTCCAAAGATGCCTTCGAGGACTGATCAAGAAGCTCAGCGACCTGCATTGCACGGGTGACCTGAACGGAAGGTGACGCCCCCAAGTACTTCTCTAGGTACAGTTGGTGAAGCTAGTAGCCTCTGTTGACTACATTCCAGCTAAATTTAATCTTCATATCCTCATAGGAGACCTTCCCCGAGGAATATCCTTCGAAGCTTAAGTGTGTGAGTGCATTGTAGAATTGACCGGTGTTTCTGATAAGGATAAAGTTTTCTTCTTCCGGTGTTGTCACCATTCTCAATTCCTTGGCGAGGTTTCTCTGAATAGCTTAAATTTCAGCAGGAATGTTGTATTACGGAATCAGAGCAGGATCTGATTCTATCTTTGCGCGTATACTGAGGGATGTTGTTGGACGGTTAGTAACAGGAAACGATTCCGCTCTGTTCTGATTTACCGATGAAGGCTTTGTTAGCTATCCAACTGCTCCTGAGTCCCCTTCGTTAAAACTCATAACGTGGATGGTAGGCGCCACATTGCTGCGACTGGAATGGAGTGGTTCTGGAAACCGTCCTGCTGATCTATTGATCTCTTAGATTTGGAGCAGTTTCAAGCGTTTAGGATCGACAAAGTCAGGCATTCGATCACTTCTTTACTGCTTCACAATCTTATGGATGCGCTCCCTGGATTCTCGGTCGTGTACCGGTGGTAGCTTTGCTCTGCTCTGTAACCTTTCCCGAGGCTCAGAAATCCTTATTGTAGCTCGATGGTCGACTAGTTTTCCGACTCCTTCAGCAAGCCCACTGACAATCTCTAACAACTTATCGAATTTCTCCATGAGTGCAACTGCAACCTTGTTTTAAAACTTCCTCATCTTGCCGTTTTGAATGTCGATGGACTCCTCTAATTTTTGGAAGGCCCCTTCAATGCAGCCTATAAGTGAGGCCATTTTGTCTCGTTCTTCGATCGTTTTGGGCTCGGATTGGCCAAGGCGACCTTCGGCCTTCGACATCGAACTATACCTTTGCTTGTATTGGTCCATTTATAAATTAAATAGCCGGTCGGAATTGCACCGAATTTAAATCGCTTAAGACAAGAATTATGAGGTCAGCGCCATTTGGATATGTTTGGCGTAAAGGTCAAGTCTTTGTAAGGGTCTTCTGTGAGTTTTCGTTTGTAATCATAAAGCACGCTCTTCTGTTCGCTTGTTAGGCCGCGGTGAAGAGATTGAACTGCTTCCTGGAACTCGTCGATTCGCAGCTATACCTACAAATCTTCCATTTCGAACAAGATCGGCATGATTATCTCGAGGATCTTTTCGGGAACTGTATCAATGCAGATTTTGTCAGCAGAAATTTTTCCGTCTTGGTCACTATCAAGTTAGCTAAACAGCCAAGCCACCCTTCTTGCATGCATGTTCCTGAGGATCACTTCGGAGTTGCGGTCCACATGTAGCCTTGGCTTCGGTTATTATTTAACAACCTTATTCTTGCTCATTTCGAATAAGTATTCACCGATGCTCTTGCATCCTCGGTTGCGGGATTGCGGTTGGGATATGATCGCAGGTCGGTAAAGTGGCTGGCCTGTTTGTGGATCAGCAAACTACTTTTTCCTCATTTGAGTAAAAAGCTCTTTAATCTTGACGTTACGTTGTTAAAGAAATTCCTTGTTTCTCTCCTCGAAGGCTCCCTTATGTTGCATAATCTGCATGGAGACATTGTTGAGCTCAGGGTGAAAGCTATGCCGTTCAGCCACCGCATATCTTCTGATGGGCTGTGTTGCACTCTCCGAATGTCTACCTTCAGTCAGTTTTTTGCTGATTGGGTTCAGGTTTGGTTTGAAAGTACATTTCTCCAGCTCCATCTTAGAGTGGGTGGCAAGTGACCGCTCCCTTCGTAACTTCAGCTCATTCGCTTGGTCTAGCAAATGCTATTCAATCGCTCGAGATGTTGGTTTCCGATTTCCTGCTAATACTTCACTTATCGCATTCACTTGGGGTCGGTAAGTGAGTTCCTGTTCAACTTCAGGTTTCTCTTGGAAGTTAACTCGAGACTCCAGCATCCTCACGAACCGTGTCTTGGAGTGAGATTGGTTAAAGAGTCTATTCGTAACTTCAGCGCTGGATCGACTTCGTACAAGCCGACGAGTTTCCTCCGGCACTGTCTCTCTTGAAGAGGGCTTAGGAGAGAGCTCTGTTGGGTGGTCTAAGATATGCTCGAACAGCCCTTTCGTAAGCCTCGAGGTTTTGTGGGTGTCCAGCGCCGAGATGTCAGTCTTTTGGGTCATTAAGTTATCCTTGATGCGTGACTACAACTCTGTCTGCTCTGTGCGATGGGTAGGCTGTGCAACATCCTCACTTCTCGTGAATTTTGATTCAACTGTCATATCGGCCGAGCCTTGGTGGGTGTTGCCATTTGTTGTTGTTTCACGCCTACTGTTCCTACTCACAGTTATCTGTCTGCAGATGATATCGAAGGCGCGGTTTGGTAGATTGTGCTTTCGAAGGAATTATGCGGCGAGCTGCTCATCATCGTCAAGCTCGTGAATGTAGATCTTGTCCATGCGATCGCGACTGATGGCTACGGTGATGATTGCTGAATGATTTCTGGTGCGTACCCAACAGCTCACCCCGATCCAGCGATGAGGCATCATCATGGGGCTCTGAAAGAAAGGCTCCCTATCGTATTCCGTTAGTTCCGGACATAATATTATTTCCTGGTGGTATTTGCACATCCAGGCATCTCATCCATGCCACCGACAGAAGTTTCATAACAATCAAACAGCATTCTCACTGCAGAATTATCTTCTTACCGTGGCGTCTACGAGCTCGCTTTCTCTTCGCATGTTCGAATCTTTTGCTGCGTACTTCCATCTCAAGTGGCTCGTCGAATTCGGAGTACAGTTCGGCGGGCTGGGCAAGGCTTAACATGAATTGAGACTGTAGGCCGCGTTGGTAGTCCATGAGCTTGTACTTCGGAACCTCGTCATTGTTCAACACGAACTCATTGTCGATCACTGGGATCAAGCGTAGGCTGGGGATCTCGCTATTTGGTCCTAGGCTGTATGTAATGGACTCGTCATTGTCGATAGTACGGAAGGACGCTTGGCTGCCTCGTAGCACTACTCTCCTGCCTGTCGAGAACAGGCAGCTTAGTTGTCGCAGCAGCATATTAATTGATAATATGAACGCATTGGAGCCTTCGATAGTAGAGACTGTCAAAGTGGGCGTGAGTAGTATTAGCGAGATTCCCCAATCATAAGCCTTCGGACCTTTGCATTCAGAAAGGATTTCATTCGTCTTCTGTCTAATGTTGGAGACACTGATGGGATCTTATCAGTCCGCTTGAAAGCTGTCACTACCTCAGACTACCTGAATTGTTGCAAGGCAAACTTGATGCTTGCACTCACATCCTCCCGAGTTTCTTTTGGACGGTGCGAAGGATAATTATTTTACACATCCTTAGGTGAGGATACCTGCCTTTCCCGAGCTGAGGTTAACTTATCGTTGGCATAATCGATTGTTTTTTGGCGTTGACGTGGTTTCATGAGTGAATGATTCGTTGGGGAGTATACCTTCATACCCTCGGTGGGAAATTTTACTGGAGCTTGAATGTTGATCACTGGAAGGTGAAGGAATACTGTAGGTTGGGAACTGCTGTGCTCCCACGGTTATATTTTGAAGTCGTCACCCAAGTTATAGTGACCCTCCGTAAGCATCTTTTTCCTGTTCATATTCACACAGTTCGGCAAATATTACAGGAATGTAAAACCTATTTCAGTGTAAACACCCATTGGTGCACCTTCGATCAAATTTATTCTCAGCAGTTTCATCCGCCAGACTTATTAATTAGCAGTTAGCTTGAAATGATTCGCAGGCCCTATCGCGATATTCAACCAGAGTCGGCTTCTGAGGAAGATGATGATCGAAGTCAAGACAGCGAAGGGGTGACAGAGCAGCAGCGAGATTAGCCAATTGGTCGAAACCAACCCAAAAAGATTGTGATCAATGAGGGCAGGAATAGGTTCCATCACATACAGGATCCAAGCAGTGGCTAGGAGGCTATAGAGGAGCAAAGTGGGGAGGAGTCCGACTCGGAGGCCTCAAGTTCAGAGAGTTCCAAGAACAGCCGTAGCAACTCTAACGATGGAGATTCAAATGAAGACTCACTCACCCACTCCCACTCAAATACTTCAGATAAGGAGCGTCTCCACCACCGAAATGACAAATAGGAAAAGTCTTCGCAGTCCGAGGACGAAGACGAAGTGGATTATATCGAGACAAGAATTCAAAAGCTTGAGAGGGACCTCGAGGAGAAGATGAACCAAAACTGTCTCAAACCAACAAGAACTGAGAGCGGAAAACCGAAATCTGATAGACCGACTGTGGAAAGAAAGCAACTTCCGCCACGATCAAGACCTACTGAAAACAGGAGGACCATTTAATAACTTGAAGTGAATAAGGAAAACAAATCCCTCGAAAAGATAAAGCCAAGACGTGCAAACGAATAGAGGGAAATGAGGCCAACAAGCGGTAAAGCCACAGTTACCTTACCAAATCGCAAAAATATTGAACGAAAGCCTTTGAAGGAAAACATTAACACTTCGAACATCAATAAGTCAGTGGAGAAGCGTTCATTCCCTGAGAAGAAACCGATCGTGCCAAAGGTGGTGCAATAACAACGAAAGGCTGAGAATCCAAGCAGGTAACGTAAGACTAATTTAGAAACGAGCAACCTCGTGGTGAGCCTAGCCAACCCTCCAGATCTCGTGAAGGTCGCGTACAGACAACCTCACTCTCCAAGGAACGCAGTGACATTTACAAGCTGAAGAACGCGATCTCAAACACTGACTCGTTCAAGCTTGAACAGGAAATCTAACTGCTGTAAGGCTCAACATTGATATAGCAAAGTCGTGGAGAGCATTCGAGCAAAGCTAAAGAAGTCGATCAGTCGAAAGCTAAAACAGGCTCAGGAAAAGCCCGACAAACTGCGCAAGTCAACTCCATCATCGATGCGAGTTGGTTCAGCATTGAATTGACTGATATTGCATCCACAATCTATTTCACCAGGAAATGTCAGTTCCACAGAATCATGTTACCCTTCGAGTCTGTTGAGGAGAGGATACTTGTGAACGGGTGGTACAAGATCGAGGTTACAGTACCTTCGTGTCCTGTGAGCTTGCATACCCGTTTTTGAGTGTCAACGTCCCAGTAGAATATGGTGCCTTCGAAGTTCCCGGCCAGGACTTGGCGTTCGCTGGGCGAATAGTCTGCACGGAAGTGCTATCCAGTATTGTAGAAGTCCTTGTCTTCAAATTTTTTGAATGATTTGTTGACTCGGAGGTCGAATATGTTGAGGGATGTGCCTTCCTTGCTTCCGACAAGAATGTGGTTCCGGTCTAAGTAAGTTGATGTATACTTGAGGAGAGCGTTATGGAACTGATCGGGTAGTCTATCAACCCTTTGATTTGGCTGAGAGGGTTTGTTCCCTGATTGATGTTATAGACTCTGATACTTCCATCTCCATGGCCAGAGTAGATGATTGGTTACGCGAGATTAGGAGTGATAACTTTGACAGACTTGCCGCATCCCACTGAAAGTGTGTTTGATCTGCATTAGATTATCTTTACCCCTTCTACAAGTCCCAGAACTTGAGCTGGCGATCATCGGACCCAGATACACACTTTTCCTTTGTATTTGTAAAAGCCACAGCATTTATCTTTTCGCCATGACCAACAAAGCACCCAAGCTGCTTGCCTGTGCTGGTATTGAATATACTCACACTCTTATCGGTCGAGCCAGCCACCAACCGATCCCCAACATAGTTGAGGTGTAGCGATATAAAGATGTTCTCGGCAGAGTTGCTGGGTATGCTGATCAGAGTCTTCAGATTCAGCGGATCGTACAGCTTTATAAGCTTGTCGCCACCTGCAGTTGCCAGCAGATTTCCATTGTAGCTGGAAGTAAGACAGTAGATTTCTGAGCTGTGGTGCTTAATTATCTTCTTGTAGGGGTTCTTGGCATATTCCACTTTCTCTTCCTTCTCGCTTGCTTGCGGCATCTGCTCCAACTTGGGCTATTTACTCTTCACTGGCGCGTCCGACATCTTCACATAGGTATGCGATTCTGCGTAACAAGACAAGTACTTTTGGACTACTCGAACTGCTTCTTCATGTTTTCCAGGTAGAATCTGTCCTACTCGAGCTTCTTCTCCTTTTAGTGTAAGGCCTCCTCTAAAGAGTTCATTTCATTGAGCTTCTGTGCGAGCTGGTTGTTATCCCGCATGTAGCTCTCCAGCAGTCGGTTGTACTCATTGCTCTTGGATTCAAGCTGTTCCACCAATTTGCTCTTGTCTTCTTGGATGGTCGCTATTGCTCTCATCTTGTCATCCAAATTCTCAATTAGATTCCGTAGGGTAGCCTCCAGCTCTTGCTCATTGTGCTGAAGTGTTGTGGTTTGATCGACCAATCGACTGTTCTCCAGCATTTGATGTTAGTAGCGACTGGACACTTGCTTCATCGCTGCCTATAAAGTATTCTTCTCGACAGTCAGTTTCTCCACCTTTCCCAAGAGTTCTATCTTCTCTCTTTCGTTGTAGTTCCCTTCAGCACGAAGAGCATTCTTCCGGAGGTTGCTCTCCAAGGGAATCAAGTAGTCTTTGTACAGTGCGACCATAGGCGCGTACTTGGCGTTGAGCGACTCACCTACTTGTCCTAATCGCTCGAGAAAGCCCTTCTTATCAAAGGTGGGGACTTGCTGCAGTACAACAGGTTGTTTTTCTTGAAAAGTAGAGTTCGCAAGTTGATCGGGTACTTGATCTGCTTACATAATAATGTATTCTGACATAGCAGCGATCAAGGGATGTAGATATCAAGCCTTGAACCAGAGCTTCATATCCATCTCGACATAGACTCCACAGCAAGCTGGTCGGAAGTCTTTTCCGTAGGAATACTCGAAAGCGGCCCACATCTTCAAATCTTCTGGACTGAACATGACACTGATAACGTTAGTGCCGATGTTGCTGTCTTGGCACACCTTCATATCGATTTCGCCTTTATTAGCTGGTATGGCTGTCATGTTTAGAGCGTCTGCTTCGTTCATGGGACGAGTAGCAGAGTACCAGTTAAAACCGTCCTTCAACAGGAAGTAGCGCTTCATCGTTGAGCTTGCTTCTTCTGGCATGGGAGTAACGAGGTTCTTTCTGATTGTTGGGTCGTAGCCATGGTTAGTTCGGAATACAACGTTGGGCATCGAGTGCCCAGCAATGTACTTACTCTTGGTCTTAGGATCAACGAAGGTGGTGTTGTCCTCCCTTTTATCGTGATCTCGGAAAAATGCGGTGTAGCCAGCCATGGTCTCCATTACGATTGCTGGAAGCTTCTCATCATAGACGTTTCCACTTCCGATCATGTGGTTCATTCCTAGAGTATTGTTCGTGTTCCTCCAGATATATTCCGCTTCTTCAAGGTTCTTTGCCTTCGCCAGAATGTATCGAAGCCGAAGTGTCCACTGATTACCTAGCTCAGTCTCCTTATGTGAATCCAATCCAGCTTCATGAACAGTGAGTCCGGCAGCACTCATACCCATCAAAGCACCCATAACTCCTGGGAACCCAAGCGTTGAATGAGCTATTTCTCCGTCAATCTTATAAACGAACACAATCTTGTTTTGATTCACTCCTGTATTTGCCTGCCAGTCCAGGTTTCTCATTGTAAAGACCTTGCCATTGACTGTACGGTTACCCCATACAGCAAAAAACGAACATTGAATCTTCTTCTCCTTCATATACTCGCTCGACCATTCCAAGTAATGCTATTTATTGCTGTTCAGGACATCAAGCACTCCCTTACTCTTCAGTTTTGGCGTAAATGCTCGAATGAACTCGTCAAGGAGCGCGTACTTAATATCACCTCCGATATCTCCGGGGTAGCTGGACACCACCAATACTCGTTGAACGTAGCGGTAGATTGCGTAGTTGCCTGTAGAGTACCCTCCATCTCTTATCCCGAGCAACTCCTCTTTGAACTCTGGTTGCATTTGCTTCGAAACATATGAGTTGAACTGCCAGTCCAGGAACATCTCCAGTACGATGAGCTGCCATTGTTTGGGAATTAGAGTTTTGAAGAAGGCGTGATAGGTGAAGACTATTTCATTGCCAAGGAGCACAGCGTGATCGTAACCTACTTTGTAGTGTGATCCCACGAGTTCGATTAGTTTGAGAGGACGACCATCTTTGACTCCTTCAGCATTAACCTGATACAGCACTGATCTACCAGATCGCCTGATGGGTTCGTAGCTGTTCACTGTCGTTACCTTGTATCCTACATCTGAGCATCGAGTCAAAGCAAGCAGCAGGACAACTGCAACTGGGAGATAATACTTCATTGCTATATAACAATTAACAACAGAACAGCAGCAAGGCTACAGTAGCACGAGACGATCATTAAAAGATTGGCATGATCAGATCTCAAGTTTATGGCGAATCGAGAAAGCTGATAGAGAAGAAGTTTAAGACAAAGAAAGTTATTAAACAACTAGAAACTCACCTTACAAAGAACACTGAAATGTTTCGACCAACTGGAGGTCTGCAGCTATTGTGGAAAGAGTTAAAACGTGGAGCCAGTAACAACACAATTCCCAACAATAAATCTATTCATGTCACTCTGGTCAGCATTTGTACCATCCGCCGTTGTAGTTGTGGAACCTCCCTCCTCGGTAGCATCCTCCGCGAGCTTCATGCTTATGGCCACCCCCAAACAGTCCTCGAAACAACCCAAACAACAACCCGAATGACTTGTGTTGGGGTCAGCTGGATCCACTTCTCCATCCTTAGGAGCGAAGACTCCAGCCAGGGGAGCATCCTTCTTTGTGTCCTTTGCACCGTCGCCATCCTTGGCCTTGGCTTTGTCATCAACCTTAGCTGCGTCTTTCTTAACTTCGTCAGTTTTTTTGACATCAACGTTCTTGACTTCATCTTTCTTTGCATCCTTTTTGTCGTCAGTCTGGGCCGCGAAACAAACGAGCACGATGAGGAATAACAAAGTTAATTTCTTCATGTGGTTTATTATTTTTGATACGCTCAAGCAGCGGGTTATAAAGTCATCGCCAATAAAATTACGAAACTAAAATGCAGCTGGCTAGTTTAACCGGCGATATCCCGAACCCGAAGACTGTGGTTTACTAGTGATATAATCTGATAAATATTGGAATTCTGAAACTCGAAGAAAATTCTATGGATGAAAGAGCTTGCACTCTCTTCCGTTGCCGCTTTCAGAAAGGATACACACTTTAGCAAAGTCTCGACCATTTGAAGCCACTATTTCATTTCTCTGTTTATGTCGGAATTCGGTGGCACACCATTCAATGAATATTATATCTTGAGATGACCAGCACATCACTCAAGGAGAGGCGCGCTAGCTTCGAGTACTTCGGCCGAACTCCCAACGAATTCTTAGCGTTCGTTCGAGAATACGAATCAGCTGTTGACAAACGTCAGCTCATTCCCGACGTCATCGCGTACATCCTTGAATCAACGCAGCATTATGTCGACTCTCTCGACGAAGGTGATCACGGATTACTACTCCAAGCCCATTGTGCAGAAGGTGCTTGACAGCCTGATGACTTCCTGCCCTAGCAACTACCGAATGAAGCTTTTGGGAGTGCTTCGCAGGTTAAGTAAAAAGGCGCTGGAGGAAAAGATGGGCTTTCAGAAGTTCCACTTCCAGTTCTTGAAGCTTGCAATCGAGAACAGGTGTTATCACATGTGTCTGGATGTGATTGAGCATCCTGTGGTCATCGTGACAGACATCTCCTTCGAAAACGTACTGTGTGTTGCTGATGCAGCTGCTGGAGTTCCTCTATCACAGTTCCATCGTGCTGATCGTCTACGAACGGTATGAGGAAGCAGCTGAGAAGCTGGAGATGCTACTCAAGTTGGAAAGGGATGATAGCAACCTGAAGACTGATGCCGAGAAGAAGTTAGCTATTATCTACAGCTTCATCGGTAAGAACAGTCAAGCACTGACAGCAGTTCGTAAGTAGGACGCGTACTACCAGATTCTGAAGAGGATTGACTCTTCAAACCTAAATTTCTCAGAGAATGAGCTGCGAGCATTCACAGATGATGGTAACCTTGGACTCCTCAACCGATTGAACTTCGTCTCCGAGCTTAACAAACTACGCCAGTACTCCAATAGCCACGTACGCATTCCAATCGACTCGCTTGACGGAAAATCCCTTGCCAATATCAATACCGCCAAGATGATCAACTCGATGCACCACATCTACCGCTACAACCCCATTGACCGTTGTGCTGAATTCGTCCATCCCGAGGTCAATGTAGAGCGCGAAGTTTCGAAAGCAGTACAGCTATACATGGAGCTGCGCTTCAGCAAGGAAAGATAATCCAAACGCATCCCTGCCGACCGGTTTATGGGCGGGTTTGGAAGGCTAGATTTCAGCGCAGTTTCGGGGAACAACTACACCTATTCGTGATTGGTTGCACATATGATGAAGCAGTACACACAACACTACTATCATAAGAATGGCTCTGAGCCACTTCGAATAAGCAGTTCTCGCGGTCGCGGTGCCAGTAAGTGTAAGAAATCTTTGGACTGACGCTAACTATCTTTTCGGGCATTCTTGCGAGCTGAAGGCTTTAATATGGAAGATCTCGGATACTCGTTTTCAGTAGACTTTTGGAATGGGCACATAC
>Ga0075152_10001133_pt1 | contig 19245 bp, 24 predicted proteins | sample JI61114C2DNA_FD_70964 | JGI IMG/M metagenome (GOLD analysis project Ga0075152, IMG submission 70964) | Wastewater effluent complex algal communities from Wisconsin, to seasonally profile nutrient transformation and Carbon sequestration -... | ecosystem: Engineered > WWTP > Effluent > Algae...
AAGCATCTTATTGGTGGGCGAGTGCTACTACCGATTACGCAGCGCGAGATCCCAATTATAGGCGATGATTCAGTTGATCCAGCTTTTGGTACAGGCGCTGTCAAGATTACGCCAGCTCACGATCCAAATGATTATGAGATGGCTCAGCGCCACAATTTACCAGTCATAAATATCATCGATACGCATGGCAAAATGACCAATGTGCCCTCGCTGTATGAAGGCCTCAGTATTGAAGATGCACGCAAGAAGGTGCTACTAGCTCTCGAGAGTGAAGAGTATCGACGCGGCGAATCTGATATTGAGCATGCTGTCGGACATTGTTACAAGTGCGGCACAGCCATTCAGCCTCTTATCATGAGTCAGTGGTTTATTAAGATGAAGCCATTGGCCGAAAAAGCGATTGAGGCTATCAACCAAAATAAGATCGATTTTCAGCCAGCATCTAAGGCTCGAGAACTGGTCAATTATCTATCGCAGCTCCGCGATTGGAACATTAGTCGTCAGATAGCGTGGGGAATTCCGATTCCAGCTTTTCAAAATACTAACGATCCAAATGACTGGATTTATGATGACCGCATCGATCAAGAGACTATAGTTGTAAATGGCACAACATATAAACGCGAAGAAGACACCTTTGACACTTGGTTTTCTAGTGGTCAATGGCCATACATCGTGACCGACTATCTAAGCCAGGGAAGCTTATCGCGATTTTTCCCGACTACTGTTATGGAAACAGGTAGCGACCTCTTGAGGCAGTGGGTGTCGCGCATGATTATGTTAAGTCTGTACCGCACCCAAAAAGTGCCGTTTGAGACAGTCTATTTCCATGGCATGGTCAATGACGAGAATAATCAAAAGATGAGTAAGTCTAAGGGAAATGTCATCAACCCAATGGATATTTTGAGCGAATATGGCTCAGATGCACTAAGATTGGGCATAATATCTGGTCGTAGTTCGGCGCAAAATCAGCCATTTAACCGAGGAGCAGTGCTAGCAGGACGTAATTTTTGCAATAAATTATGGAACATTGCACGCTTTATCGAAAATGCCGTCGGCGATTATCACGAAAAACCACTGGCGAGCCCCACCACACTTGCCGATCACTGGGTACTGCGCCAACTAAACGAGGCTAGAACAGCTGTTGAAGCACATCTTGAGGCCTATCGCTTCTCGGAGGCAGCAGAAGTGGTTTATCATGTCATCTGGGACGATGTAGCCGATTGGTATCTTGAGGCTAGCAAGGGTGATCAAAATGCCACCATGCTAGCGTATGTGCTCGATACTTGTTTGAAGTTGGCTCATCCATTTGCGCCGTTTGTAACAGAGACAATTTGGCAAACCTTGACTTGGCACGACAACAAAGACGACCTGTTGATTGTAGCGACTTGGCCTGAAGACAGTCAGTTTAGCGATATTTCGGCTGCTCAGTTTGAACAGATGAAGAGCTTGATAAGCGAAATCCGTTTTGTCTCTAGTGAATTACCTGGTAACAGCAAACAAACGCTGCTTTACCTTGATGATTCATTGGTTGCCGATAATGAAAGTTTGATAACTCGTCTCGCAAAACTAAAAAGTGTCGAACATGTCGATCAACCGCGCGGTTTGCGCCTTGCGGTTGGCGGCCGTGATGCTTGGCTTGATGTCGATAGCGACACACTGTATGAGCACCAGTCTAATCTAGAAACTCGTTTGGCCGAAGTCCGCCAATCGATTGCCAACTTGACGACTCGTTTATCGAACCAGAGCTATCTTGAGAAAGCACCAGCCAAACTGGTTGAAGATAGCAAGCAACAACTAGCTACTCAGCAAGAACTCGAGAAACGACTCAGTCACGAATTATCTGTTATCAGCTAGCCGAGTATCGGTAGAAAGGTATTGTCGAAAGCGTGTCGACCACGTGGTTCGACGTTTTGCAATAGGTATTTTTTGAGGTGACGTTCGTTGGGAGGGATGCTAGGGCTAGCATAGGCAAAGCCGCGTAGGCCACTATTTGGGCGTTCGGGATGAGGGTGTAGATCAGATGTAATCGTAAAATCAGATGCTTGTGTGGTGTACTTGCTGGCTTTTAGAGTCTGTCCTGGGCGGGCAGTGCTAGAACTTAGTTTCATGACATGAGTATCGTGCACCAAGACACCACTGAGGGTGGCAAGACAGAGCACAGAGCTGATAAAGTTTCGAATTATTTCCATGTTTCTTTTTGTTTAATTGAATTATATTTTCATATTAGCATAAGCTTTACAAAAAGTCAAGCCTATATGTGATGATAACCAGTATTGCGGCTAATTTGCTCGGCGCGATAGAGTTGCTCGATCAAAATCAGACGGACTAATTGGTGAGGGAAGACTAGCTTGGAAAGCGACCAGACCAGATTGGCGCGCTGGTGAATTGTCTCGTCTACCCCATATGCGCCACCTATGACAAACACAATCGATTTGGCATGCAAAAAACTCTCCTCGAGGCTGGTCGATAGGCTAGGAGAGTCAAACTGACGACCTTTTTCATCCAGTAAAATCACTTGATCTTGCGGTCCGAGCCTTGATAATATGCGCCCAGACTCTTCCTGACGGGCCTTTACGCCGTCAAACTGCGAATGAGGCAAAAGCTCCCATTTGACATCCCACGGCGTCCTGAGACGCTTTTGGTAACGTTCTAAGCCTTCTGTGATCCAGCTCTCGTGCTTCTTACCAATAGCAAGGATGGTAATCATTCAAAACGTAGCTTCTCGGCCATAGCTGCAAGCTCCGTATCCGAGGCATTGTCGCCGCCCTCACCCCTACCCAGGTCCTCGCCAACATCAAACGGGATAAGGTGAACGTGGAAATGCGGGACTTCGACACCTTTGACAACAATACCAACGCGCTGCTTGCCAGTAACATCCCGAATACGCTTTGCAACTTTCTTAGCGGTGCGCCAAGTAGCCTCGTAGTCATCATCTGGCACATCAACAAATTGATCAACCTGTATCTTTGGAATGACAAGCGTGTGCCCCTCACGCACTGGGGTGATTGTCATAAATGCCAAAGTCCTGTCGTCTTCATATACTTTTTCACAGGGAATTTCGCCTTTGATAATCTTGGTAAAAATCGAATCTTTCATGCGGCTATTATACTCTGTTAAAATAAGAGAGCAAAATATCGTGGAGAGATGCAGGAGTGGTTGAACTGGCCGCTCTCGAAAAGCGGTGTGGCGTTTCGTCACCGAGGGTTCGAATCCCTCTCTCTCCGCCAAATAAAATAGCCTAGACATGCTAGGCTATTTTATTTGGAGAAAAGTAAGTATTCGAACCCGAAAGGTTGAGGGCTGCCAGTGGCAGGCCGCAAGGCGATGTCACAGATATGCTATGCTTATCTGACTGACTCGCTGGGTCGCCGATAGGTGACCGAATCCCACGGTTTTTTAGTGCAGTGCAGAATAATTAGCTTGCTCATTATTCCAACAAACGGAGGGTGCAGCTCGCTGCCGATATCCCTCTACACAGATAAAAATATTAGTAAAGATAGCTTTCGTTTAGCTAATAGCTTGTACCTAACAGATAAAGTCGCTGACCGTGAGGTTTTCATGAAGGGTATTGAGCAGTCGCATTACTACGAAGAAACAGATGACTATAAAGGATAGGCGAGAGCTTCTCTGTAAGGGCTGTATTGTTAGTAAGCTCGTCGGTGTTTATTGATAAAATTACATGGAATAACACCTATCAGGGGTGAACCCTGCTCATCCATTCTAGCCCTACACCTATATTTTCGCTCTCCAAAAAGCTATAATATCTCTCATGGCGTATACCCCGAAAACCAAAGTAACTGACCAGAATGTTGATGATTTTTTGGCGACGGTTGATGATAGGCGGCGCGAAGAGGCCTATCGCTTGATCGAAATGATGAGGCGTGTCAGTGGTGAGCCGCCGCGGATGTGGGGGCCGAGCATGATTGGTTTTGGCAAGTACCACTACATCAGTAAAAGTAAGTGTGAGGCGGACTGGTTCAAGATCGGTTTTAGCCCGCGTAAGGCAAAGATATCGCTTTATTTGTCTTGCGACGCCGATGAATTTGCCGACGAACTCGCTGAGCTAGGCAAGCATTCCCGCGGTAAGGGTTGTATCTATGCCAACAAACTCGACGATATCGACATGAAAGTCCTCGAAAAAATCGCCACTACCGCCTACAAGCAGACGGTTGATTTTGACGCCAGTAAGAGTTAGCTGGACTTGCAAGGAATATCCTTGTAGCAATACTAAGCTAGATTGCTATCTGTTCGATTGGGTTTTGAAGGTCAAGCTGTCCGATGACAATTTTCGATATTGATAATTCTGAGCGTTGTAAAGCATCAAAAAGACCTGGAAATGTATGCTGATTGTAGTTGCTGCCTAGATCGATCCAAAAATTCAGACACCATATACGGCTAGAGCGAGATAAAATCACGAGAAAGCAGAAGAAGCTACTGGAAGCGCATTATGACGATTCGATCCCGCTTGAAATCTTCAAGGAGGAGCAAGAAGCCCTACAGAAGGCGAAGGTGGATATAGACCTGAAGCTGGCGACACTAGAGCAGAACTATGAGGATGTCGAGCGGAACCTTGATGCCGTGTTGCAACTTGTGGCGAATGTGGGGAAGCTATATAAAATAGCCCCGGAACACATCAAGCGAATGTTCAACCAAATCTTCTTTGAGAAGATACTGGTAAGTGCCAATGATGACGTAAAACCACAGAAAGCACCCCTGTTTGAGGCTATCTTATCTCCACAAACAAAACAGCTCGCTATTTCTAGTGAGCTGTTTCTGACTTCAAGCAAACGTATGCTTAATTATGCAAAACGTTTGAGTAACGTACTTTTGGTACACCACTGATTCTAAAGTTTACACACAACTCAAGCAAGAAGGTAGACGCTGGCGAGAGATATTAGACCCTATGTACAGAAGTTATAAATTACAGATACAGAGTCGTAATTAGTTATATCCCAGCCTTAATGTACACCAACTAATAGAGCTATAAGTAAGTATCTAAATTGTTAGATGTTTGTTTATATTTCTATTATGGCTAATTATTTATTAGCGTATTTACCCTGAATATCAACAATAAAATTGTGGATTTCTATCTCACCAGCATGATTATTATCGGGTAAGTATGGGTTTATGCCGTCATGTTCAGCTCTAAATCTAATATCCGCTATGGTAGCTTTCTGCTTTGAAGACGGGTCGTTTTTATCTAAATTATCTAAGTAGGCAAAATGCTTGGTTAAGTCTTCGTTGATTTTATCAGCTTCTTCTTTGAACGTTCCATCAATTGAACTATATACAACCCTAATCATATCGTAGCGTTCGTCTATCTCACCAGTCTTTACTAAGTCCTCAGTAAACACGAAGAATGCATACTTTAATTTCGCTGGTGACCAAGGCAAATCAAAAGATGAGAAAACCCAAGGGCTTTTATCTATACCCTTCTTATCATTTAACTCCGCAAAGTGGGCACTGTAAGCACGAACTATTGACTCAGCTTCTTTTATTGTCATGGTTGCTATTATACCTTTTTCTTTGCATATATTTATTTGTATTACGTCAGTGCCGTCGGTGGGGTGCGGTAGGCTCGCCAACATACCATCTGGCTTGTTCTAGTTGGTGTATGTATTAGGAGAGATTTTTACAAAACCTGTGTAGATGGAAAAGTATGGATAACAGTCTGGCTTAAGCTACCAATTAAGCGGTAACGTATCGCCTTTATTGAGTCTGTTTGTCACATATACGATATTGCTAAAAACTGCAGGATGCCAACTAGCTTTCACTGGAGTAAACATCGCTTCTTGATAAGCATTTTTCTTCCTAGATGGATTATTTTTACGTGAGACAATGAAGATTTCACGAAACCTTGACCCCATAAAGTAGTGATTCATGAGTGTCATGGTTTGGTCTATATACTCCCTACTATGATAGAGTGATTTGTCATCAATCACGAGAATCATATCCTCTTGCTTGAATGGGCTATAGTCTTTTGATTCCTTATCGTTAATAACGGACTGTAACGCCTCTCTTAGGGTTTGTGCTCTATCTCCGCTTGTATGAATCTGTTGTATCCCGCTTTTATTCCTGCGTATATACGGCTCATTAGCAGTTTTTAGCGACTCGATTAGTTCATATAGAGCATCGTTATCCTCGTGGTCTGGAGCGTCAATAGCATCATGAGTTTGTGCTTCAATAAATAGTTTCGTAAGTTCTTTTGGTCGTGTGAATCTAGGTAGGAATATAAAGTACTCGCCAGGGTAACTTCCTGCTAGCTTCGAGGCGGTATCTCGCAGGGTATGTGCTAGATGTGAATCTATACCATCTCCGAGTGTTGTTATCTCTATAGCTTGCGTAGAATTATCATAATCCAGTTTGATTGTATAATCATGGCGTTGTTTGCCATCTCCGTCTCTGCCAATAATCTTGTATCCTATATTTTCAGTATCCCATCGTTGCGAGCTATACATTTTGGCGAAAATATCAACCACTGTGCTCTCATGTAATTCCTTGTCATTTCTGTCATTTGGAATGGCTTTATAGTGAACACGTCCTTTGCCATAGCTCAAGCCAACATACCAATGAGGTAGGTTTGTATTCTGTAGGTCATAGATTGACCTGTCTGCTGGAACTACGATTTTTCGAGTTGTCATACGTTTATTATGTACCATAAGCATGCCATAACAATATAGGCGTAACTTCTATGCTTCTACCCATGTAAAGTCGGCGAAAACTAGCAGGTTTTGGATATGTCTATTTATACCTATATACGACTATTCACCAAAGTAGATATAGTTAGCAAATACAGATGAGTTAACCTTGTATTGCTTGCCATATGCTAGGCTATTGTTGAAGTTATAGTAGCTTATATCTACTGTTCCATCATCATTAACTGCTTCAATCCATACAGACCAACCAGCACCACCAGTTGTTTGTATACCTACAGAATGTAGCTTAGCAGTAGTGCCTCTTGAGATGTTTGCGTTGTCGGCTGCTTGTAGCCAGTTCTTAGGGTCTCCCCAGTTGAAAGGTGCTGTGCCAAACTTCTCTTGAACCTTCCAAGCCGTATAGCTTGAGCTGTAGCATTTGTTATAGCCCCATGAGTCCATTTGTGTGCTTGTTTGCTGTGGGTTGCTCGAACAGTTAGTCTTGAAAGGATACGAATCTGTGTAAGTAGGCTGTACTGGCGTTTGAGGCTGGGTCTCTTGCTGGCTATTGTTGCTAGGGTTTTGGGGTGTACTGTGTGTACCATTGCTTTGAGGTTTAGTCTGGCTTGTCTGTGGCGTGGTCGTAGCGGTGTCAGTATCTGTTGTCTGCTCATCCTCATTACTTGTAGTCGGTTGATTGTCAGAATCACTTGCAACATCGATACTTTCGCTATTCGTATTATTGGTTGAAACTTCGCTACTGTTCGGTGTTACCACCATCGCTGCAACTGTCGCAGTACCTGCAATTATGCCAATAGCAGAAGCTACAATTACAAGCTGTATAACAAGGCTACTCTCCTTGAAGAATATGGTGAAACGGTTTAGATGATGTGTGATTTTCATATTGTTTATCTGCTAACACGCACTAAACGTGTCTCACCATTATAAGTGACTTTTAAATCAATGTTCTTCTCGTCATTTCTAACATCTGCTTTAATCTCGCCCTGTCTGGTTATGCCTTTGTTTATATCACCGCCTAGGTCAGATTGACTGTATGGCTTATAGGCATAATTAAAAGGTGGAACATAGCTGTCGCTTAATAATGAATCATAATCGAAGTGTGTTTCATCCGTCTTAAGTTCTCTCCCGCTATCAGGTAGCAGAGAGATACTAATCTTTGAACTGTCCACATTACTATTAGCGGTCAATTCATAGTTGAGAGTTAATAGTTGATTATTTGCAATGTATTTATTAATAGAGGTGCGTGAATCGTTTCTCCACTCACAATACCGCCTAGTGGGGTGGTCTTTTTCCCACTTTTCTTCATCATGGAACACCCATTTGCCAGTAGCCTCATTGAAATAATCTTCTGGTTGATTGTTATCTTCTGGGTATTTAGAACAATCCTCACTTACGCCCAAGTCTCCGTATCTGCTGACCTTATCTTGTGGAACATTAATCTCTACAGTTTTAAACGAAGGTTCTTTTATAGATAGCGTAAAGTCTGAAAAATTAATTACATCACTAGTGCTATAAATCTTATCGTTTAGATGTTGCTGGTACTTGTTGTAGGTAAAGAATCCGCCAGATACTAGCAGGAGTAGCAGGACTGGTAATACAAGCCATTTAATAGACTTCTTGCCCTTAGACCTAACTACGTTTACTGCAAAAAACGCATACGCAGATAGAAGAATTATTGAGCCCATAATCAGAGATAGGCCGATAGTGCTAGATGGGTCAATGAAAAAAGATGGTATTAGAATACCTAGTATAAGTACGGTCAATCCGATAATCACTAGATGTACAGGTTTTATGCTCAGTTTTTTACTCATTGTTTTAACCCCTTTAAATAAAAAGCGACAACTCGCTAGGTTGTCTAGGCCAAACACAAAGAGTTGAGCTCTTGAGTCTTTCACGAGTTGCCGCATTTATAGCTCAACTACGTGTGAGAACTCACACTATTCTTTGTGTATAACCTAGACAATCACAATTATACGACAAAGACACTCAAAACATGCCGTTTTACGATTTATCACCCCTGAGCCAAAACGCAAAACAGGCGTTCTAAAATAAAAGATGACTATCTACCCATTTCAACAATAAAAACGTCTAATTCGATTCAGGCTCAGGGGTGTTTCTTGCAATGTTGGGGTATTCTAGCAGGGTCTACTTACTAGCATGAAAACATTGACAATTCAATACTATTGTTGTGTATAATACAACATATTTTCACCAGAGGTCGTAGGTGTTAATAGGGGTATTGACTTTAAGCCTCAAGTTTGATATAATACCAAGCATAGTAAACGAAGCAATTTCGTAGACCACTCGGTCAAGTCTATACTCACAATTAGCCCACTCAGGTAACAAGCCTTGAATCGGGCATTTTTTTATTTCAGCGAGTTTTGCGTCTCGTTTGTGGGGTTTGCTATATCAAAATATTTAACAACCATAAAGCACACCTCTAATATGCAGGTGTCAGTTTGGTGCGGTCTTAAGGAGAACTATGACCAACCAAAATCAACCAGAAGATGAGCGTATAACACTCGCAGAGCTGTTAGAAATTATCTTCAAAACTATCAGAGAATACGAAGGAACAACTGGTATTCTCCGAAACCATAATAAGGAGCAATAGTCCTTATGAATGGTGATATAGTAAGCCGTTATTTTAGCGGTAATGTGCAGGACTTGAAGAAGTCTAAGCCTAGCAGTGAAGCACTGGAACAAGCTAGGTTTTTCCTCTCACTTTTTAAGGCAAAAAGATTGCTACAACAGGGGTAGAAGAGTATAATTAGAAGTGGCTATAACAATCAATAACACTAGTTTGAGCATACGGATGGCGGACTCTGTTTTTCCTGTTATTGGGAATATAGCCACAGAGTTCGCCTTTTGTATAGCAAGGATTAGTAAAGGAGTAACATGACTACAAATGATACGACAAGACTGCAAGCAATTGCACTCTGTAGAGTGTCTACAGTTAAGCAAAGTGTTGAAGGTTCTAGTATGGAAGTACAGGACGAGAACGCCCGCAACACGGCAGACTATCTCAACGCTGACTTAGTTAAAATATGGAAGTCTAAAGGCGTATCTAGCAAACAAGGTAATAACCTAACTAGAAAAGACCTTAATGAAATGTTGGCTTACGCTAAAGCAAACAAAAAAGTAAAGTTCGTAATTGTAGATATTGCAGACCGCTTCATGCGTGGTGGCATTAAAGAGCACTACTATTGGTCTGGTAGATTTGAATTTGAGGCTGGTGCTAGTCTGGTCTACGCTCAAAAACATCATTTATACGAGCAAGCTGGAACACCTATGGCTGACTTTGAGGAGGTCATGGATGTTATGCGTGCTAAATCAAGCAATGATGAACGTATAGGCAAAACTAGCAACGGTATGAAAGCCCGTGTTGCTGCTGGCTACTATCCTAGCAATCCAAAGACTGGCTACATGCGTTCAGAAACACCAGGTCTACATGTACCCAAAGAACCAGAGTGGTCAATTCTACGGTCTGGATTCTTGCAAGTGATTGAGGGCATACCGATTAAAAAAGTAGTGGCTAACATTAACGCCAATGGCTACAAAATAGATACACACCGCTTCAAGATTATGCTCAATGACCCGTTTTATGCTGGCATAATTCAGATGTCTAGCTGGACGGTGAACCCTAGCGGTTTACATAAGGCTATGATTACCAAAGAGCAACATGAGCTGTTAAAGAATATTGTTAAAGGCGTAGTCTACACACCTCACAAACAATACAATCCAGAGTTTCCACTATCTAAAATAATGACCTGTAAAGAATGTTTAGAAGAAGGTGCTAAGAATCCTAAAATAGTTGGTTACACTAATCACAACGGTAGGGGTAATAGCTATAACAGGTATAAATGTCGGGCTTGTAAAAAGAATTACATGTTACGAGATGACTTGCATGGAGAATTGGGCGATATACTCTCAGGCTTGAGGCTTGCAGAAGATAAGGTCAAAGATTTTCTAGCAGGCTTAAGACACGTCTGGGAGCAAGAGCAAGCTACGTCATTCAATACCACAGAGGCACTGAAAAAACGCCTATCCTCGTTGGAGCATGACAAGAAAGAAGTTGTACTCAAACAAGTTCGGGGAACTCTAGCGGAAGATAGAGCTGATATAGCTATTGAGGCATTAGATGAAGACATTGCAACAATAAAGCAACAGATTGAATCTATCTCAACAATAGAAAAGGACTTTGTAGAGTTCGTAGAGTTTGCCCTCAATACAGTAGAGGGTTTTAGGGAGAAGTTTTGGGAGTTAGACCAAGAACATCAGGTATGGTGTAAACAATTATTATTTCCAGACGGTTTTTCAGTCTCACGAGATAAAAAAGTTTACACTCCAACTATTAGTGATTTCTACCTCTGTATAAATACAGAAAAGAGCCATAAAAATGACTCTTTAACTGCTGATTTTCCTTTATGGTACACCCGACAGGATTCGAACCTATGACCTTCGGCTCCGCAAGCCGACACTCTATCCAGCTGAGCTACGGGTGCATACCAGACCACTTTAGCATAAAACAGAGGTGTAATCAAGGTTAGATGCGAAGCATGCGAATAAGGCGGTCGATCATGTCAAGCTTCATGTCGCGCATTGGTAGTCGAGATGCCAAGAGGTCGACGAGCGGTTCGCCAATTTCTTCCGGAAAATAGACGGTTGTGCCGGGCTGAAAACGTTTTCGAGGGATCAAAAACAGTGAATGAGCGCTACCGTCGGTCAAGATGCCAAACTCTTTGAATGAGTCGAACAAGTGGAGTTGATCGTTGACGTGCAGGCCTTTTCGACTCAAAATGTAAGTAATCAACTGAGGTGGTCGACGAGTGTAGAGGAATAGGGCGACGGCCATAACCAGTACCAAAACTGCAAATGTCCAAGCTTGCAAGAAGACGCCTATGCCGATCAAAATTACAGTCACAACGGCGAAAATTGCGTACCAGATGCCATTTCGTTCGTATTGTAATTCTTCGTAAGCCTGCCAGCGAATGAGCTCGGCATCAGCTTCGTTCGGCGATGGAGCTAAGGTGCTTGTAGGATCATTGTCGGGCTGAAAGTTTGGTGCAGGTGCGGCAGGGTCTGGCTCGGCCGAATAAGCGTTTTGCGCTGGGCTGTATTCGGGTTGTTGCCAGTTGCCTTCGGGTTGTTGCGGTTGCATATAGATAGTATAACATGAGTGGTTTAGGAGACTGCTAATCAATATTTCTAGAAGGAGGGGACATATCGGCTAAAGTCTCCTCTGCTGGCTTGCAGAGAAAAATACTACGCGCTTTTCTCTGCTTCGCTGCACTACGCCGAACTCCCTCGGCTCGCTCTGCGAGCTAGCGGGAGTTCGGATCTCGCCCTGTCAAAACTAAAAAAACGACCGCAATGGGTCATTTCTTTAGTTTTGGCGGAGGAGGGGAGATTCGAACTCCCGCGCCAGGTAACCCCAGCCTACAGCTTTAGCAAAGCCGCCCCTTCAGCCACTTGGGTACTCCTCCAGGTTTTATCCGATTATCAGTATAGCATGAGATACAGCGCCGCGCCACTGGTTTTAAGATTTGGTGAGCTAGAGCCACAAGTGTTATACTATTGTTGTTAATAAACATGGAGAGAAACTGTGAATAAACTACAAAAGCTTACAACGACATTATCTCTTTTAGCCTTTAGTGTCGTGAATACAACAGCTACTTTTGCTGTTTCGACTGTTCAGGGCGGTGCCGACTCGGCTCGCGGAGCAGATCAGCCTGTCACGCTATTTGGAAGTGGGGGTACATTTACAACGATTACCAATGTATTGTTATTTATCGTCGGCGCGATTGCGGTTATTATGATCGTTATCGGCGGTATGCGCTATGTGCTTTCAGGTGGTGATGCTAGCAAAGTGACTGCAGCTAAAAATACGATTTTGTACGCCATCATCGGCATTGTAGTTGCTATTTTGTCCTATGCAGTGGTGCGGTTTGTGATCGGCAATTTTGTTGGCGGCGGCACTGGCGGCACTGACGTTTAGTAAAAATCTTATAACAAGAGGTTAGTAATGGCAAAAAAGCACAAAAAGTCGCGACTGATACCGGTATTAGTTGTTTTGGCTTTATTTTTAGTCGCAGCGAGTGCGCTATTGATCTACAAAAAAACGACCGAACTCGACAGTAGTATCGGTGATGGTGTACTTGATGATGTATCATCGATTATTTCTCCGGACGATTTGAATAAAAGCTGGACAGAACTGACAGCCACAAGTAGTAAGCCGCAGCCAAAACGCGGGTTTGTTGATGACGGTGAATATGTATCAAAAAACGACGACAATCCGTTTACCAGTGTTCGTGACTATTTGAGCGGCGGCTCAGCTAACAAATATGCAATTGCAATCAGACAAGGTGGTATGCGCCACACTGTTTTGAATGTTGGTGTGCGTGAGTTAATCAACGTCAAACCAGGCGGTGAGACTACTTATAAAGCCGGTTCGCTTGAGGCTAGGATCAAAAATGCTGTTGATTGGAATAAAGCTAATCCTGACAAAAAACTGACTGTTCATCTACGTTTTAATGTTGGTAAAGCTGCACCTAACGCCTGGAAAACTGCTTGCGGTACTGTTGATATGACTGATCCAAACTTTAACGTCAAAGCAACTGTGCCGCGCTGGTGGCTGAAAAAATCCGATGGGTCGTATACCTACCGGTACTTTTATGAAAGTGCCATGAAGGCACTTGGTAAGGCTGTCGAAAAGATTAATGCAGAAAGCGACACTAAAAATATTATTGGCTCGGTCAATATTCCAGCGGCGGCTCCCAACTATCCAGAGCCAATGTTGATATATAGTTCATCACCAGAGGTGCGCGCCAATTTAGTCAAGGCTGGTTTCACGGCACGTGAACACAACAGTTTTATGATGTGGGCGCCAGAAATGGCCAAGTATTTTCCAAATGTATATGTAGAACTGGCGCTGAATCCGTATCAAAATATCAATGCAAATGGCGATGCTACCAACCGTGACAAAGATTTGTACAAAGATGTAGCGAATAAGCTAATAAGCGTGGCTGGAAGTCGAACCGTGCTTGCAAATTATTCGATTCGTACGTCTATGTCTCTCGATAACGCAAAAGGCAATTATACTGAAATGCAAAACTGGATGATTGAAAAAGGACGTGGTAAGCCTGGAGTTGTAGTAGGATTCCAGATGGCAAGGCCACAAGTGGTTTCTCAGGGATTGAGCTCGTCTAGCCGTGATTATGAACAATGGGATAACGTCGCTTACTGGGCGGCGATGCGCGGCGCTAATTTTGTTGAAACAACAGGTCCTGGGTCGGGTGATGCAATCAAAAAAGCTCCAGGCATGAATAATGTTTGGCCAAATTCGTATAGTGATGACAGCGACGACTTACCAGCGATGCGGCGAATTACCAGTAAGATGCTTAGTAATCCGATTCCCTAAGGATGGGTGGGTTTTTGGTCAAGATATTGCTTCACTTTGCCCAAAAAGGGATGTTAAAGCGGAGGGTATATTGGCCAATGTCTACTCCGCTTGCATTAAAAAATGACCCTATGGTCATTTTTTAATTCTGGCGGAGAGGGCGAGATTCGAACTCGCGGTAGGTTGCCCCACGACGGTTTTCAAGACCGTTACCTTAAACCACTCGGTCACCTCTCCGTAAACTTGCTTTAGTATAGCATATTGCTAAGAATTTTCACTAGTAGGCGGCTGACGAGTCGTCGACCATGCCCAAATATTATCAGCGCCAGCTTGTTTGAGTAACTTTGCAATTGCTAAAACGGTTGCGCCAGTTGTGACAACATCATCGATGATTATATAAGTTAGATCTGGATCAATTGGTTTTGCCAGCCGAAACGATTGTGTAGCTTGTCTTAGCCTTTGCTGACGTGATGCGCCATGCTGAACTAGCTGCAATGAGGTGCGGGCCACTAAACCATGATCACAGGCGGCCTGACGCTGCTTTGCAAGATAACGCGCAATCTGCTTGGTGTGATCGAAGCCGCGCAGCCGAATATGTCGAGCGATGGTCGGTACTGGCAGCAAGACTGATTTTTCAGGTAACATGGGTAAAACAGTAGCGAGTAGCTCAGCTTGAGCTATAGCGCCCTGACGCTTCGATAAAAACTTTGTATCGTTGGTCAGTTGTTCGAGAACTCCAGTGCGTAGATCGACAAAACCACTGGCAGATAACAGATCGTTGCAACTACAACGGCTTTGGTTGGGCTTGAGGCATAGCAAACAGCGCGGCGTCGACTCGCTTGAAATGTCATATTTACAACTACCGCACAATAATTGCCCAACTTTGCTGCATCCATAACAGTAGTCGGGGGCTATTAAATTAGCAAACCAAGAAATCATTGTTGTTTTTACGTTTAGCCATCTATAAGCTTGATTATAACGCAAATCATCGGTATAATTTAGCCATAAACAAAACATTGAGCCTAGAGAAAGTGGAGGATATCATGGCCCGAAAGCAAAACGATGATCTATTGATCGAGGACGAGCTCGCTGCGGCATTTCTGTCTGATGATTCGAGTGTGAGTGACGATGCAGGTATGCAGCAAGTACAAGACGATACTCAAGATTGGAACGAGGACGAGCAAGACATTCCAGGTCAGCTAGCAGTTGATGTCTACGAGACAGATGAGCAACTAGTTGTCAAAGCTCGTACAGCAGGTGTCAACAAAGAAGATCTAGATGTTAGTATCTCAGATGGTATTTTGACTATCAGCGGTACACTATCTAGCGGTGATGACACTGATGCAACCAACTGGCACATTCAGGAATGTTACTGGGGCGAGTTTAGCCGTACATTGGCTTTACCAGTAGCTGTCAAGGAAGAGGAAGTCGGCGCTATCTTAAAAGACGGTGTCTTGACGATCACTTTCACCAAGGTCAAGCAAGAGCAGGCCAAGAAGATTACGATTCAGTAGTTTAGGTCTAAGAAATCAAAATAGCGCCCATAATACGGCGCTATTTTTGTTACCACCTGTGAAGCAAAAGGGTCATAATAAAAGTCCGCATTTTTGGTGCGGACTTTTGAGACTCATGGTTCACTAATTTATGATGTGGGTTTGACAAGCGCATCGATAACGAAGTTGACAACTGCGTAGGCCAAGATAACTACGATGATACCAATGATGGCGTACATAATAGTGTTTTTGGCTGATTCGACTTGCTTTGAGTCGCCACCAGAGATAGTGTAGCGAACACCACCGATGATAAGCATGATGACTGCGATCGCACCTACGATGAAGAGCAAGGTGTTGGTGATAGTCTTAAAAATTCCGGTGTCTCCGAATAGTGCGTCTGTTTGGTCGTCGCCCTTGGCACAGTTAGCGCCGCCGCTTATAGAGTTCATTGTACAAGAAGCGCCGTCGACTGCTGATACTGGCGCCGCTAAAGGCATAGCCACAAATCCCATCATAAGAGCAACTGCAAGCACGCTTTTGCTTGAGATGTTTTTTAGTAGTTGTTTCATATTGAACGTTTCCTTTCTTAAGTATTCTTAGCTGTATTATACCAATTGATGCTAATTATGCTAGTCTTTAGAAGCGTTTTTAAGCTTTAGGTAAATTGGGTAACGATAAAATCAACAATCGCCCAGCTAGCGATAGCCGCCACTAGTCCAATCACAGCGTACATTATAGTGTCTTTGGCGCTTTTGACAGAAGCTTGCTCACCGTTTGAGGTAACATACTTGAAGCCACCAAAAACTATAAAGATAACGCTGATAGCTCCAATCGCAAACAACAAAGTATTGGTGACTGTTTTTAGTATTTCTGGGACACTATCGGATTTTTCACCGCCAGTTTTGGCGCTGTTGCTACCATCAGTTATACAATCTACGCCACTACAAGCAGCCTGCGCTGGCAATACAGGTGTAAAGCTAAGCATTCCGACACCGATTAGCAGGCTAGCAAAAACTTTCTTGATCATAGTTGTCTTCTCCTCGTTATTTAAATGCATTAACAACAAATACCACTAGGGCTTGAGCGGCGATTGCGGCAATCAGACCTAGCAGTGAGTACATAATCGTGTTTTTAGCACTTTTGATGTTTTCGGCATTGCCATTTGCTGTGACATATTTGATACCGCCGATGACGATCATGATGACAGCGACCGCGCCGATAAAGAACAGCAGCGTGCCGGTGATGTTGGTGACTAGGGTATTGGCATCATCATTGGTACTGGCTTGGCAAATCGAGGTATCTTTATCTTCGCTGCCGTCACAGGTACTAAATAGATCAATTGCTTGACTTGGAGCGGCAGCTATCAGGCTCAAAAAGCCAACCGATAAGATGAATGCTTGTGCGTAAAATGCTAATTTTTTCATAATCCTGATGATACACCCCTTATTATAAATTGCGTGACGACAAACGCCGACATGATAATGACAATACCGACTAGCGCACCCATGATGGCGTTTCTGGCTTGCTTGGTTTTTTCGGCGTTACCACGCGATGTTATGTACAAAAAACCAGCGATAACGATAACAATAACAGCCACCATGCCGGCTACCGTGTAAACCAAATTGAGCAGATTGGCAACTGCCACATTGGCGTCAGTTGCCCCTTTATAGCCAATATCATCAGGGTTTACCGTCACGGCAAATTGTGCAAAAAAATTGATTATTTTCATAGGGCACTTCCCACTAGTCGAACAATAGCCACGGCCGACAGAGCAATTACCATACCAACAATAGCATTACGAATAGAGTTCTTTGAAGAAGTCATCTTGGCTTGCTCGCCATTAGCGGTCATGTAGTCGAAACCTCCTTTTATGATCATAACTAGAGTGCCATAGGCGACTAACTGCAAGATAATCTCGGCGATATTGAATGCGATACTCATAGCAAATTTTCGGATACCATCTGGATCATTACTGGCAGGCGGCACTATTTCACAATTTTCGTCGACAACACGGTTGTACCAAGCCGGGAAGGTTAAGAGGTGAGCTTCACCCCCAGGACAAGAAGCCGCAAAACTTGGGCTAGGTAAGGCAATGGCGCTCGAGGCCATCATGGCGAGGACGATCAGGCTGTTTCTTAGATAAATTACAATCTTTTTCATGTTTTCTCCTATGAAAATACTCCGCCAGGCACCAAAAACTCAATCAACAGGTACATCAAGCCGTACAAAACGATACCAACGATGGTATTACGAATTTTTTCTTTGGCTTCTTTGGTCTGATTGGAGTTGTCACCAGCTGTCGCATACAGAAAAGCAAAGTAACCGAGCGCACAGGTTGCGACCACGCCAATGCCAGCTGTCAAAATCTGCAGGACCATCATGATAGTCTTCCAGATTGAGCTGTCTTGGAGACTAGTTGCTTCGGAAGAATCGCAAATCGATTGCGGCAAAATAGTACACTCTAAGGCATGCGTAGGTGTACTAACTACAAAAAAGCCTCCAACGATGGCTATTATGGCTAAAATTGCTGTTTGTTTTTTTAACATACTGCGTTTATAGTAATACGCTTTTTGCAAAAAGGCAAATAAAAACCTCTCTGTTAGCCTCAGATAAGACCCTAGTCTTTACTTTTTGCAACGTTTGTGCTATAATATAAGTATACTACGAATTGGGAGATGTAGTTTATGCGTGTTCGAGGGCTAGATAGGCCTTTTTTGTTTGGAAATCGTTATTTTGCCTGGTTGCTGCCACTTGTGGTTGCGACCCTGATGGTGGTTGGTATTGGTGTTAGCGTCGCTAAAATTGCGAAGGCTTCGGAGCAGCCAAACTTTGCTGTCTCATCGTTGATTGATCAAACCGCATCAAATAAGCTAGCTGAGCCAGCGTCAACTGATGTCAAAACAGCCGAAGTGGCGGTGAGTAATCCGGTGCAACCTCGACAGCCAGCGGCAAGTACATTGCCAGTCGGTTGCGCTGTAGCGCCTGCCACTAACTTGGTAGCGCCTCAGTCAAACTCGACCTCAGCCGCTACTATAGTGATCGATAGCCCGAGTCACTATAGTTTTAATGCCGGTAACACTTACACTGAGACTCTCGCTCGGGCACGTCAGTGTGCTCGTCAGCAGACGGCTCTCGGTGGTTTTGATGCCTCGACAAGCTATGCTCTCAATTGGTCGTATGCTGTGGTTTCAACTGGTAGCAGTACTTGCAAATTGACATCAGTGAAGGTTAGTATGCGGATCAAGCAAACCTTGCCGAGCGCCAATACTAGTAGCTTATCTGGTTCAGAATTAGCCACTTGGCAGTCTAATCTGGCACGTCTAGTCGCACATGAAAACCAGCATACTGGCCTCGATGTGGCAGCCGCCAATCGGTTATATAGACAACTTTCAGAACTCAGCGCCGACTGTGTGACGATCAAGCAACAAGCTGCTCGCTTGACAGCAGCCGCTGATGCTAGTTTAAGAGCCGAAAATGATTCGCTCGATGCCACCAGCCATCATGGTGCGTTGTAACCTCAACATCGGTGACAATAGCACAACAAAAAAGTCTAGCCTTGGTCTGAGTAAAATTGGTATACTGAAATTCCATGGAGGAGACAAAAACCATGGGAAAACAGACAAAGTTTATCTTCGTTACTGGAGGGGTACTCTCGGGGGTAGGTAAGGGCATCACCGCGGCATCACTAGGCGCAGTGATT
>Ga0075152_10001134_pt1 | contig 19242 bp, 16 predicted proteins | sample JI61114C2DNA_FD_70964 | JGI IMG/M metagenome (GOLD analysis project Ga0075152, IMG submission 70964) | Wastewater effluent complex algal communities from Wisconsin, to seasonally profile nutrient transformation and Carbon sequestration -... | ecosystem: Engineered > WWTP > Effluent > Algae...
TACAGAAAATGTTCGCAAGATTCCTAGCTTGGAATTTCTGGGCTGCATTAAAAAAATATAGAAAGTTTGGATAAAACCTTTTATCCATCTTGTCCTTTGAGCCAACCAATTATCCAGACTAATCGGCGCTTCTTCTAAAGTTTCTGAATCTAGAATATGCACCTTATAACCCTTGGCATATAGTCTAATACCAAGATCTGCATCTTCTGTTACGTTATAGGCATCCCAATAACCAACATCATGTAAGGCCGAAACCTTGAAATGATTGCTCGTTCCGCCCAGTGTTAATGGCAAATCATAAAGACTCAATCCTTTTAGCAAATATTCAAACCATAGGCTGTATTCTATGGCAAAAAACTTGGTCAATATATTTTCGTTTGAATTATAAAATCCAAGCCTTGCTTGCATACAAGCATATTCATCAGGTAAATTTTTAAAGGCATTCAATGCTTCTAGTAATTGATTGGGATCCGGCACATCTTCTGCATCATAAATACACAAATATTCACCTTTAATATATGAAGTTGCATAATTCAACGCCTTTGGTTTTGTTCTGGGCAAGGAAAATGGAACTTTAACTAACTGAATATAATCCGGTAAGTTTAGAACAGCCATAGCTTTGATTGTTTCTTTATCATCAGCTTCAATAATAAATTTTATATCTAATTTGGATTTAGGATAGTTAAGATTATCAATTGCTTTAATGATGGATTTTAATTTTCTGACCTCTTTATATAAAGGAACAAAAACAGTATAAATTGGTAGATTAGAGTCATGTTTTTTGAAATTCACCGACGTCTGTGGGCTTAAATCTTTGACCATACTACGTTTAAATAAGATAGCTTTGAGGATGTTTTGCGCTAAATAAATAACATTATTGATAAAATTAAATAGGTTGGTAAGTAAAAATAAACAAGTGGTAAACAAAATCAAAAAACCACTGATCATTTTACGATAATTAATGCTTTTAGCCGTAGGAAGAGTTGATATTTCTGATAAATGATTTTTAGATTTATGCGTCATCAATTTGTTAAAACTTCGCTCTAAAATTGACACTAAGCTTTTTTGCTCTATATGATAGAAATTGATTCCTTCACCATATTTCTTTTTAATGTAATCGATGTTTGAGGAGTCGCAAATACCTGCGCTAAGTTGGTTGTTTTCATCATTAAAAATAACATAATTCTTACAATAATAATCGTTGATATTGTCAAAATATATCCCCGCAATTAAAGACTCATCCATAAAGAAAATACCGGACCTGATACCATGAAAGAACTACTAACTAAACTCTTTTTCCAATAATAACCAATTTGCGTAGTAAATTTTTGTTGATCATTTTGGCCTATAGCAAACTCCTTGGAAAGCCCAATTTGCTCATAAATAGTGTTGTTATAGATTATGTTGCCATTATTTGTAAAGCTATATTCAAAATAATTGTTTATTGATAGGCTTTTTAACAATTCCACCCCTTCAAAGAAACTAATTTTTCTAAAAATTGTATTTTTATAGCCATCATTAAATATTTTGCCAATAACAAACCCGAACTCAGAGATACTTTTCTTACCAGATTTTGATATTCTACTATAACCAATATATGAACCAATATCGATAATCCTTGTTTTACCATGGTTAGCTCTTTTTTTGTAAGAAATTTCTGGTACCAAGGAAATCTGCCAGCTGTCATTTTTGTATAATGAGTGTTTGTAGTAAAAACCTACTTCTTTAGCTATGGTTCTTTTATAATCATGATCTTCAGCGAAGTCATGATTATATTTGTAATTTAAGATTTTTTCCTCACTAAAATTTCCCTTTAAGCCAAAACTTTGCAGGGCATTGACTCCATATTCAATCTCGCTATTGACCAAAAATTGATCATTAAACCCCTCTAAATCATCGCACACGGCTTGCAGTTCTTCTAATGTTTGCTCTGCATTTTGGGTTTGGTTAGCGCTATAAAGCTCATTTAGTTCACGCTGCACATCTAACATCATTTCAGATTTTTCTTTTTGGAATTTTTTAGTTTGACCGTCAATTAGCAAAATGGACGAAGAAATTTTATATTCTCCGGCGTTAGGTAGCCAAGCTCCTGCGTAAGAGTGCGTAAAATAAAAAGAAATGAGTGAAAGAAGGAGAGGTTTAAAAGGGAGTTGAGCACTTGCGACCCTGGTTAAAAACACGACAAACGTCATCCCGAGGAGCGCGGGAGCGCGACGTGGGGATCCAGTTTTTCTTTGTTGCTTTAAGCGTCTGGATGGCCACGTCGCCTGGCGGCTCCTCGCCATGACGGTTTTCGTGTTTTTAACCAGCTCCTTCAAAAAATACAATGAGTGTGGCCACTTTAAAACTGGATTAATTTTTAACATTAGGCATTACTAGCTTCAATTTCTGCAATAGCATCATTTAAGCGTTTAGCATTTTTAGGCCTTGCCATTAAATATGCAGTTTCTTCATAAGATTTAAAATCTTTCAGAGAGATTATTACAGCAGCTTTGCCATTTTGTCTGGTGATAATTACAGGGCTATGGTCATCATTAACTTGGTCAAGGATGTTAGCTAAGTTTGTTTTTAAAGAAGAGTAGTTTAGGATCTTCACAATTTTGTTAATTAGAGATTAATTGCGTTACTTATAATAATATTTAAATAAGTACGCAAGTTATTTCAATTATAATTTTCTCTTTTTCCACCATTCATCACTAAGGAATTCTCGGGGTAGTTTATCTCTGTTAAGATACGGCTCTTTTAATCCATATTCTTCTTGTAGAATTTTAACCCAAATATCTCGCAAATCTTTAGGTATTTTACTACCACACCAAGGGCAATAATGCATTATTTGATTAGTACCTCGAGAATCTTTGTAAAGGAAAAAACTATAAGATCTATCTTCCCTATCATATTCCACTAGGCTGTTTTTTTCTGTAGCATAAAATTCCATCGTATCACAACAATGTTTATATTTATTACTCATTTTATACCTAATTATATATTTTTTATTTCTGAATCCTTGCGCTCTCTCCGGTCGCTCAGGAGGACGATCTTTGTCAGGCTTTTTGACCTTATATATTCTCTCTGAACCATAAAAACACCCTTTTAAACCAGCTTAAATCTTCTTGCTGACCAGGTTTGAAGGAATTTTTTTGATATTTTAAAGCTTTTGATTTAATCATGCCAAGAGCCGTTTGATACATTGAAATATTAAAATTTTCAGCAAATCCTGGGATAAGCTCAGGTTTAGCAATTTTTACTTGTTTCTGGAATATTTCAGCCACTAAATTCTTAATTCCACACAAACCAGAGCCACCACCAGTTAGAACGATACGTTTAGCAATTAGATGATCCATTGAAATATGATCATATTCTTTTTTGAGTAATTTTAAAATTTCCTCAATTCGAGGCCGAATAATTTCAGCAAGTTTTGCAGCGGAAATAGTCATATCGATATTATAATCATTGTCCGGCTCAAAATCACTAATTCGAATAGTCTCATTTTTATTGAAAATATCATACCTAACATCGCCATATAAAATTTTTAATTTCTCAGCCGTAGTAAGTGACACCGATAAAGCTTTGGCAATATCCGTTGTTATATGATGGCTACCCAGAGGCACGTTACCTACATATAATAACTTTCCACCCCAAAAAACGCCAAAGCTAGTGATGTGGCTTCCCATATCAATAATGATTGCACCGGTTTCTTTTTCATCGTCCAAAAGACACGAAAGACCGCTAGCATAAGTTGAAAGCATTATATCTCCAACTTCAATATGGCATTTGGCAAAACAATTGGTTAAATTCCGAAGCATGAGGGAATTTGCCGCTATAACATGTATCTGACATGTTATTTCTTTGGCATACATACCAACTGGATTTTCAACAATATTATTTTTATCAAGTGTAAATTCAATCGGAAAATAATGGATTACTTCCTGATCTTTTACAGCAAAATCAGCCAATGCTTTTTGAACCAATTTTTTGACGTCCTGCCTGCTAATTGCTTGATTACTCAGTTTTAATGTGTGACTAATATAATAGGATTTTACTCCGCCTGACACGGAAATTGTGACTTCATTGATGCTTTTTTTACATTCTTTTTCAAGAATGTAAATAGCTTCAATAATACTATTTTCAGCAGCAGTTAGATCAACTATCGATCCAGATTTAAAGCCGGAGGAGTGCTGCAATACTTGCGCTACAACATTAGTTTCGCCAGTTTTACTAATATTTGCGGCAATAGCTGCGATTTTATTACTGCCTATGTCAAAAACAATATAATTTGCCGGTAGTTCTTTCATAATTTTTTAGGGTTCTGAAGGTATAATACCGTTTTCCAGTTAAAATAAGACATATGAATTTAAAACCGAGGCTGCGCAGCGTATATAAATACGTGAGCACAACCGAGTGTTGAAAAATTATATGTATCGTTTTAATTGGGAAATGGTATAAATACTGTTAATTTGAGCGTAAGTATAGCAGAGATGTTATTTAAGTTAATAGAAATATTCAATAAAATTAATAATTTTTGTCTTGAAATTAGTGTGATTTTCTGGTATCAACATCATTGTCTGGGACAGGTGTCCGAGTGGTTTAAGGATCTAGTCTTGAAAACTAGCGTGCGCGCAAGTGTACCGTGAGTTCGAATCTCACCCTGTCCGCCAGCTTACAGGCCCAGAACTTTTTGGGCGTGAATTTTCAAATCCAACAACGCCCCTCTGAACCCCAGTATTCATAGGCTTTAGCGCCTTTTAGTCGTCCGACACTTGCGTACTTAGAGAATCACAAAATCACCGATTTTACCCCAAAATCTCCCTTTTTATTCTCCATTTCTCCGTTACATGCGAACGTCCGACCCGAAGGTACGCATGTCCAGAACCCTTGATTTTACTGGGTTTTTGCAAAACCGGTCTTGAGGTTCGTTATTGGGGCGGAGAATGGCGGATGTACCCGCAGAGCGAGAATTTTCTGCTATAATGTAAAGACTGTTGTAGAATTGACAATGCAACCATTATTCTTAGAAAAATAATTAATCCGACTTACAAAGTAAAAATCTTTTATATTTCCTACACAATAAAATCTAGTCGGGGGATTTTGACTGAACATATAGATGCAACAACGCTAGAAATTTGATGGGCATCAAGGGGACTAAACTGGATAAAGTTAATTAAATCTTAATATTTGATAGGATAAAGTGTATTTAGGGAACTTGTGCAAACGAGTTTAATGTATGATTTTAGGATGCTGAATAAATGGATCGATGGGTGAAAAATAAAAAAATATTACTGATTCTTCTGGCCCTTACAATAGGTCTATCTGTATTAATTAGCAGCATTTTTTTTAAGAAATCTACTAATACAGATGAGCTGACATCTTTAAAGAGTCAAAATGAAAAAAATCATAATCCAGAAGAGACGCATGAAGATAAAAAAGAAATCCAATTAACAGACGAACAAATCAAAAGATTTGATATTCAAACAATCCTGCTTACAAAAAGTCATTTTCAGCATCGCATGACATTTCCTGGACAAATTTCACTTAATGAAAACAAAATAACGCACGTGGCTGCCTCAGTGCCTGGGATGGTAAAAGAGATTTTTAAGAGTTTGGGAGAAACAGCAAAGGCAGGAGACGCTCTGGCAACATTGCAAAGCCGTGAAATGGCCGACGTAAAATCATCTTATATTTCTGCTTATAAAAATTTAGGGTTACACAAAGACCTCTTTGAAAGAGATGAAAAACTTTGGAAAAAACAAGTTAAAGCTGAGGTTCAATTTATACAAACGCGTAATATTTATGAAAATGCAAAGATTACTCTTGAACAGAGCAAACAAAAGCTGTTGGCGTTAAGCATGACAGAGGAGCAAATCCACAAACTTCCAACACAAGAGTCTCCCTTAAATATTTATACGATTGACTCTCCTATAGATGGAAAAATTATTGAGCGTCACATTACTCTTGGAGAGGTTATTACAAGTGACAAACAAGTTTTTGTTATTGCGAACTTGGATACGGTTTGGATAAATTTGGCAATTCCTGCAGAGGAGCTGCCTAAAATCAAAAAAGATCAAAAAGTTGATATTTTCGCTCACCAAGGAGAGCTTCTCTGCACTGGCTTTATTATGTACGTTAGTCCTGTGATTAATGAAGAAAGCAGAACAGGTCGGGCTGTTATTCAGTTAGAAAATCCTAGACATGAATTACATCCAGGGGATTTCATCAAAGCCCAAGTTGTTGTCAGCGAAAAATCTGATCTTCTGAGCCTGCCTCATTCCGCAGCGCAACGAATAGATGGAAAAACTTTTATCTTTATTAAATCCAAAAGCAATGTTTTTGAAGCAAAGTCCATTAATATCAAAGGATCTGATAAGGGAGAATTCATAGAAGTTATGGATGGATTAAAAGAAGGAGATGAGGTTGTTATCAAAAACTCATTTCTTTTAAAAGCTGAGCTTGGAAAAAGCGAAGCTGAACATGCCCATTAAGAGAGGTGGACTATGCTAGAACAAACCGTTCAATGGGCAACGCGAAAACGCTATTTTGTTGTATTTTTGGTTGCACTTCTTTCCGTTTTTGGAGCTATAAGTCTGAAGTATCTTCCAATTGATGCCGTACCTGACATTACAAACAATCAAGTCCAAATTAATACTATAGTGTCAGGATTTTCACCGTTTGAAATGGAAAAACAGGTTACCTTTCCTATTGAAACAGCCCTTTCTGGTATACCTGGACTTCAATCAACCCGGTCATTGTCTCGCAATGGTTTTTCTCAAGTTACGGCTATTTTTAATGATGATGTTAGCATCTACTTTGCAAGACAGCAAGTCAGCGAAAAATTGACTGAAGCAAAAGAAAATCTACCTGCGAATGTTGATCCCAAAATGGGGGCTATATCTACAGGTCTTGGTGAAATATACATGTGGACTTTACAATATGAAAATCCAAAGACCTCTAAAATAGAAAATGGAAAGCCAGGATTTCAAGAAGACGGTAGTTATTTGACACCTGAAGGCCATATTCTTAAGAAAGATTATGAAAAAGCTGGTTACTTAAGAACTATTCAGGATTGGATTATTAAACCTCAACTAAAAACAGTACCAGGTGTTGCAGGTATAGACTCCATCGGTGGGTACGTAAAACAGTATCATGTTCAGCCAGACCCCTACAAATTGATTGCTTTAGGATTAAGCTTTACAGACATTCAAGAGATTGTGGAGCGAAATAATCTTAGTCTTGGAGCTGGCTATATTGAGAAAAATGGAGAGTCACTCACTGTACGTGCAGACGGAAGAACGGAAACAATCGAACAGATTCAGAATATCGTTGTGTCATCAAAAAATGGCATTCCTGTTTACTTAAAGGATGTGGCGGACGTAGAAATTGGTAAAGAGCTGCGTACGGGAAGTGGCAGTGAAAATGGCTCAGATGCTGTAGTAGGAACAGCATTGATGCTTATTGGTGCAAATAGTCGCATTGTTGCAGATGCTGTTGATCAAAAATTCAAAGATATTGTTAATACATTACCTCCAGGTATTCATGCGCAAACGGTTCTAAATAGAACTAAACTAGTCGATGCAACAGTTAAAACTGTAGCCAAAAATTTAAGTGAGGGCGCTTTTCTTGTTATTGTCATTTTATTTCTTATGCTCAAAAACTTTAGAGCTGCGCTTATTACAGCATCCGTCATACCTATTACTATGCTAATGACATCAATGGGTATGTTGGGAACACGAACAAGTGCAAATTTAATGAGCTTAGGGGCTTTGGATTTTGGACTTTTAGTGGATGGATCTGTCATTATCATTGAAAACTTTTTACGCAGAACTCATGAAAAATCACACACCTTAAACAGGCACCTTACTTTGCAAGAGAGGCTAAAAGAAGTAGTTGATGCCACTAAAGAAATGAGTCAGCCAACATTATATGGACAAGCTATTCTAGTTCTAGTTTATATTCCACTTTTAACCTTTACAGGGGTTGAAGGAAAAATGTTTCAGCCTATGGCATTTACTGTAATCATAGCCCTCATCAGCGCCTTTATATTATCAATCACTTTTGTTCCCGCAATGATCGCTCTTTTTGTAAATGGAAAACATGAAGAAAAGCAGGGTATTGTTATGGCTCGAGCGATTCAGTTTTATGAAAAAACTTTGAACTATGTTTTAGAAAAACCTAAGCAAGTTCTGTTATCTTCTGTTGCTGCATTTGTTTTTTCCGGCATCATATTTTTGCAGTTAGGGCAAGAATTTGTCCCAACTTTAGATGAGAAGGATTTGGCAATGCATGCAATGCGTATCCCAAGCACATCCCTAACAACTTCTCAAGCGTTACAATTCGAGATAGAAAAGACAGTGGCTTCATTTCCAGAAGTATCATTTGTTTTTTCAAAGACAGGAACCGCTGAAATGGCGGCTGACCCTATGCCTCCTAACGTTTCTGATACTTTTATTATTTTTAAACCTCGCTCTGAATGGCCTAATTCAGAACTTAAAAAGGTTGAGTTAATTGAGAATATCCAAAAAGCAGTTAGTTCTATACCTGGAAATAATTATGAATTTACGCAGCCCATTCAAATGCGATTTAATGAATTGATCGCAGGTGTACGAAGCGATGTTGCCGTAAAAATATACGGGGATGATTTTGATGTTATGAATAAGTTGGCTAGTCAAATTGCTGGGGCAATTAGAACCATTTCGGGAGCAGCGGATGTCAAGGTTGAGCAGACAACAGGATTACCAATTCTAGACTTTAAACTTAACCGGGATCGAATGGCGCGCCTTGGTCTTAATGTCAATGACATTTTGAATGTTATCAGCATTGCTATTGGCGGACGTGAAGCAGGTGTTATTTTTGAAGGAGATAGAAAATATGACATCATCGTTAAGCTTCCGGGAGAACTAAGAGAAAACTTTGAATTACTTGAAAATCTTCCAATTTTTCTTAAAAAATCATCTATAGAAAAAGATCAAATTTCAGGTGCAGCAAGAGATAAAGTTGTTTCTATTCCTCTGAAGGAGGTTGTAGAACTTGTTCTAATAGATGGCCCAAATCAAATCAGTAGAGAGAATGGAAAAAGACGCGTTGTCGTGCAAGCCAATGTCCGCGGCACAGACATTGCAACTTTTGTAAAAAATGCTGAATCATCTATTAAGAAGTCTGTCAAAATACCTGCTGGATATTGGCTTGAATGGGGAGGTCAATTTAAGAACCTTGTTGAAGCAAAAGAAAAACTATATTGGGTTGTACCTGGCTGTTTCTTTATGATTTTTATGCTGTTGTTTGCTGCGCTCAACTCTGTTCAAGGTGCACTTTTTATTTTCACAGCCATACCCCTTGCTTTAACTGGAGGCATACTGAGTTTATGGATAAGAGGGATTCCTTTTTCGATTTCTGCTGCAGTTGGTTTTATTGCGCTATCTGGGATTGCGGTTTTAAATGGTTTAGTTATGGTAACAACGATCAATGAGCAACTGAAAAAAGAAAGTTTGGATATTGCGATCAAAAACGGTGCTTTAACAAGACTTAGACCAGTTCTAATGACAGCTCTCGTTGCTTCATTGGGATTTGTGCCTATGGCAATCGCAACGGGCACTGGGGCGGAAGTTCAAAAACCCTTGGCGACTGTTGTTATTGGAGGACTCATTACTTCAACTTTGTTGACCATGCTCATTATACCTGTGCTTTATAAGCTTTTTTCAAAGCACAAAACTATCCCTCTGAACCCCGGTATTCATAGGCGTTAGCGGTTTTTAGTCGCGCAATACATATGCGTACTTAGAGAATTACAAAATCACCGATTTTACCCCAAAATCTCCCTTTTCATTCTCCGTTTCTCCGTTAGATGTGAACGTCGGTTGTCAAGGTACGCGTGTCCAGAACCCTTGATTTTACTGGGTTTTGACAAATGTGGTTTTGAGGTTCGTTATTCGGGGTGAGATAGGGGATATAGTCCTGAAAAACGAAAAATTTCTGGACATGAATACAATACGTGTTACTCTGAATAGAGAGCATTTTATTAAAAATATATATGTTATCTAAATAAATTTTTTGCCTGATGAGGCTGAAGAATGAGCACTTAGCGTCTTATTTTCTTAAATAGCTGAGACTGGTGCTTGGAAATAAAAATGGGAAAGAAATATGCATTATTTAATACTTATGATAGTTATCTTATTGGGGTTCACCAGTACTTCGTACGCTAAGGTAGTCGAATATAAGCTAAATGTAAACGAGCAGAAAGTCAACATTTCTGGAAAAGAAGCAACAGCTTTAACTCTAAATAATTCGATCCCAGGACCTACCTTAAAGGCAAAGGTGGGCGATACATTACGAATAGAAGTGACAAACAATTTAGATATTGACACTTCGATACATTGGCATGGTGTACTTGTTCCAAATAATATGGATGGTGTTCCTTATGTAAATGGACCTCCTATTAAAGCAGGAGAAACTTTCACATACGAATTTCCTATTAAACACAGTGGAACCTATTGGTATCATGCTCATTCTGCATTGCAAGAACAGCAAGGTGTTTATGGTTCTCTCGTTTTTTATCCTGAGCATGAGGTAAAAGATTATGACGAGGAACATGTGCTCGTTTTATCCGATTGGACAGACGAAAATCCTGACCAAGTTTTAGCTAATCTCAAAAAAGACTCAGACTATTATGCCCTTAAAAAAGATTCCGTTCAGTCCTGGCTCAAGGTTTTAGAAAATGGAGCTAAAGCTGTAAAAATTAGAATCAATAATGCCTGGACACGTATGGGGCCTATGGATATGTCAGATATCGGGTATGACGCGTTTTTGATTAATGGCAAAAAATCTTCCATTCTCAGCCATGCCAAACCAGGTGCGCGCGTGAAGCTGAGAATCATTAATGCGGCCGCCTCATCATACTTTGTTTTTGAATATTCGGGTGGCACCATGAAAGTTATTGAATCTGATGGAGTAAAAGTTGATCCATTCACCGCTCAGAAAATACGAATAGCTATGGCCGAAACCTATGACGTTATTATCACTATACCAGAAAATAAAATGTATGAATTTAGAGCATCAGCAGAAGATGGTACAGGATACGCTGTAACTCATATTGGTCATGGAGATTTAGTTCCAACATCTACATATCCAAAGCCAAATTTGGTTCTCATGGATATGATGGGAGGGATGGATCATGGTAGTATGGGTGGTCATGACATGGGTAGTATGCCTGGCAATGCTAGTCATGCCTCTATGAGCATGCCGAGTGCTTCAGATAATGCAAAAATGGCTAAGCATAATATGAGCTCCATGAATATCTCTGGTAGCGGTCCCGAGCACACCAATATGAATATGACTAATGTGCAAGACATGGCTCACTCTTCTCATCACAAAAATCAAAGTACAAAAAAAACTAGCTTAGTTGATAAGCCCTCCCCAAAACAAAAAAACGCAGGAATGATGGACAATATGCAAGACCATTCTATGCATAGTGGAATGAAAACGTCGACCTCTAAAAATATGGGAGGTAACAAAGAGAAAGATAGTAACGCTCCTAAGCATGATATGAAAGCCATGGAAGATATGGATCATTCTGCAATGAAAAGCATGAAAGATTCAAGGCATGATGACATGAAAATGAATGGTGAAGCATCAAATCAGAGTGGTAAAAAAATACCACATGTTGATTACTTAAATAATTACAAGTCGGTTAAATCTCCAGTCGTCACAACGTTACCAAAGGAAAATCCGATTCGCATTGTGACTCTAAAGTTAACCGGATCAATGGAAAGATATGTGTGGTCTATCAACGACACACCGATGTATGCAGCAGACGAGATTAGGATCAGACGAGGAGAAAATGTTAAATTTATCCTTGTTAATGAAACAATGATGAATCATCCAATTCATTTACATGGACATTTTTTTAGGGTGTTAAATGGTCAAGGGGAATACAGCCCACTCAAACATACCGTAAACGTTTCGCCGTTTGAAACTGTAGAAATCGAATTTGATGCCAATGAAGAAAAAGATTGGATTTTCCATTGTCATAACCTTTATCACATGAAGTTAGGTATGGGGGGAATTGTCCATTACGAAGGAACAAAGCATGACCCAGCCCTTATGGATCATGCAGGAGATCACTCATCAGAACATGGCAATACATGGTTTAGCGTAACCAGATTAGAGGGGTATTCTAATTTTTCTAATGCTACGACAAAACTCATGCGACACAATGATAACTTTATTGCAGATTTTCGTCATAACTATAAAAAAGATTATGAAGGAGAACTTGTTTATCAAAGATATGTATCTCAGTTTCTGGGATTCTATGTGGGCGGTAAATTTAAAAGAGAAGATGGGGAAATATCTAACCGGGGTATTGTTGGTGCAACATACACGTTACCACTACTGATAAAAGCTGATTTGCGAATTAATACAAAAGGCAAGTTACGTTTTGGTTTAGGCAATGAGCATCAATTAACAGATAGGGTATCTTTTGATTGGCGATGGAATACGGAAAAAGAATATACACTTGGACTGAGTTACGCCGTAACGAAACAGCTTTATATTTCAGGCAATTATGATTCAAGAGAGCAATTCGGACTTGGTCTAGCCTTAAGATTTTAATACAGGGAAAGTATCTATGCTACCAGAAATTATACCAAATTGGCATCCAATTTTTGTTCATTTTACGATTGCTTTATTTTCAGCGCAATATACATTCTAAGTAACGAAGAGAACAATTTTAACTATTCAAAATTTTGGTCACAACTATGTACCCTGGTAAAATTGTTAAAATAGATAAAAATAGGGCTGTATAAAATCCCCACCCCTTGTTTAAAAGAATATAAAAAATATAAAACAGTGGTAGAGTGGGTATCACATACCATAATGTGCTTAAAGATAAATCAGCGATGATTTTTGTATTGTGAGTGTCGTAATAAATCCATATAAAACTAATAATCGATATTAATGGCAGTGATTTGATCAAACCACCTAACTGTGCATTTAATTTACTTACCTCGGTTATAGTAACAATAAGAAGTGCAGTAATTATCGTCTTGATTAAATAAAACAATGTTTTTTACCTCAGTCACAATTTGTTTCGCAAGCTTCTTCGCGATCTTGTAATTCTAATTGCAGGGTTACATGCGAAATAGGGAATTTTTGTTTAATTTGTTTTTCAAGATCTTTTGCAAAAGCGTCAGTAAAAGATTCCGCCATCACTACTAAATGAGCAGATAAGGCAGTTTCAGTTGTGCTGATTGGCCATACATGCAGGTCGTGATAGTTAATTATCCCTTTTATTCCAACGAATATTTTTGAAAGCGAGTCTAAATCAAGGTTAGTTGGAACAGCCATAAGCATTAGATTAAGAGATTCTTTAAATAGTTTCCATGAACTAATCATAACTACTCCAATCACCACAAAACTAATTAAAGGATCAATCCACATCCAAGATTTCCAAAGAATAATAAGCCCTCCTATAACCACTCCGAAAGAAACACATGCATCAAGAGCCATATGTAAAAATGCTCCTTTTATATTAATATCTGCATGTTTATTATCATGTAGAAAAAAGTAAGCTGTTAATCCGTTAATAAATACTCCTATAGCCGCAACAACAATAATAGTAGCGCCAGAAGCAACAGATTGTTGATGTGCCAGTCTCTGGAAAGACTCCCATGCGATACCGCCAATAGCAGCAAAAAGAAGAAGCGCATTAATAAATGCAGCGATTACAGTGGCATTCTTAAATCCATAAGTGAATTTTTTAGGCGCTTTTTTATTAGCTAGTAAGTAACCAAACCATGCTATCAAAAGCCCTAACACATCTCCTGCATTATGAGTGGCGTCTGCTATAAGAGCCACAGAGTTAGATTGAATCCCGTAAAAGATTTCAATAATGATGAAAACTACATTTAGCAATATTCCAAATATAAATCTCTTATTTATGTTTTGAATGTGTTCATGACCCATAAGCATTCCATTATATCTTTTACTAATCCCGGTATGCGACAGTTAATTTTGCGCGATTCGTCCTGCGTCCAGGAATGGGTTATTAAGCCTTATTTCATTATAGCGTAAACTTAATCCATTCCTTCCCACAATGACTTTACGCCGCGTATCGTAGTCGCTCCGCGAAACTACGCGGCTTCTTCCCTTCCCTCGTCGTTAGTGTAATTGTGAAAATAAGTAATTACAAGTCATTTCGACCAGGGCTATATGTTTAGGTAGTTAAAAACCACTTATCAGGTTATTATTGGTACTATTTTCTCACTAGGTATATTAATCTTCATTAAAGATGTATTTATGTGATGGGGCTAATCTATTTAAAATATGATTTAATCCATTGATTTACATTAATAATTTATTAAGGTATATTTATTATAGTCCTTGATAGTATGTCTACAAACAGGTTAGTATAAATGTTCCAGCAGTCAAAAACAGTAATCTCTTTTATCGCAATATTTTTCTTATTATTGACATACTCATCTTATAGCCAAGCCAACCAGAACAAAGCAGTAGACGAATTTTTGCTGATTCAATCGGAAGAAAATTATCCTAAATTTCCATGGAAATCATTTATAAAAGCTCTGCAGAGCAGTGAATTAAATAGCGACATTGGTACCATAAAAATCTCCATGTTAAAAGGCGGTTTTTCCTCAGATGCACTTTTTAAAATAAATATTTCTGATAAAAACTATGTTCTTAGATTTATGGGAGATAGTCATACTCTTGAGCAGCGAACAATAATCAGTAATTCTTTTCAGTGGGCGGGTCTTAATGGATTTGGACCAAAGAACTATCTAATTGATCATAGTAATTATAATTATATTTTATCAGAATTCGCCGAGGGTAAAACGCTTGAGTTAAAAGACACTAAAAATAAAAAAATTCTACAAGATCTTGGAATTATCTTATCTAAAGTCCATAAGGCCACACCTCCTAAGGAAAATTATCAGGAATTTAGCCAATTCACATTTGGTCAAAAATGGTATCAATCAGCTTTAAAAGAAAAAGACAAAACCATTGGTCCGTCTGTACTTAAAGAAGCATATAGCCATTGGGTAAAAATTAATGAAGAAGTTAATAAGCTTCCTATTAAAAAATCCATGTTACATAATGATCCAAATTTGAGAAATGTTTTACTAAATAATGATAAAATTATTTTACTAGACTGGGAATTATCTGGGATTGGGGATCCGAGAAAAGAAATTGTTCATGTTTGTGCATGGTATGGATTGAATGATGAGTTAATGAATGCTTTTCTGACAGGCTACTATGATCGAGTCCCCACAAATAAAGAATTACAAATCTTAAAAAAACTTAAGACACAAATATTGCTTGAGTTCGCGTGGGTCGGTCTGTCTACCTTAAAAGCTGATCTAGACCAGGCAACATGGGATAAATATTATGATCAAGCGAGCCCTAAAACAGTTGAAGATTTATCGTTAATTCAAATGCAATCAGAGAATAAGCCAGCTGATGAAGTTACACGAAATATATTTTTAGGGCTAATAAAACAATTTCTGATAGAGAGCAAAAAAGAGTGAGTGACTTTATATCTATCTAGCAGACCCCAGTGGGGACATTGCTCCACTTAATGGAGTTGCGTATCTAATTAGGGACATTTAAATGGAGTTATTTATGAAACATTCACACGATCATTCTAACGGCAAAAAAGATTGCTGTCATGAGGCAGATAATATTTCTCAAAATATTCTTTTAAAAAAAATTTTAGATACTTCAAAAAGTTATAAACCTTTAATTATAATAGTTACTTTTTGCTTATTGATCCCTTTTTTCCAAATCAACCCTTTTGATGCGCAGAAGTTTATGTACTACATAATGGGATATTTTTTTATATTCTTGTCACTTTTTAAATTCTTTGATTTAAAAGGGTTTGTTGACGGATTTGAAACTTACGATCTTATTACTAAGCGTTTCAAAGCATATGGATATCTTTATCCATTTATAGAATTTGGATTAGGTGTAGCCTACTTAGCACAGATTAATCTTTTTACAGTAAATTGGATAACTTTAATTATTATGCTTGTTAGTGGCGCAGGTGTATTAAAAAGTATTTTGTCTGGACAAAAAATAAAATGTGCGTGCCTTGGGACCGTATTAAACGTTCCTTTAAGCACAGTCAGTGTTCTTGAAAATTTTGGTATGAGCGCTATGGCTGCATACAAATTAATTTTCTTCTTTTAAATTTCTACACATCTTGAGTTTATCTAGCAAGTCCATATAGTCCTGCAGCGCAGGAATCAGCGGGCTGTGTTCTGGCAATTCAGCGACTGACTGCTCGATCTTCTGCCATTCTTCTTGGGTGTAATGGGGATAAGCTGGGCAGCTACTTTGGTTCTGTATCCCTACGCTTGCGCAGCCGCTCAAGCAGACCAGACTTACCCCGATCACGATAAGATTTATTTTGTTCATCCAGTTTTTCATAGGTTTCATGGAGCTCTACGTTTTCCTCCGCTTGCGCGCGTCTCAACCGTTCCCGCCCCAGCATATAAGCTAAAAAGCTTTGACTGAATTCGCGCATAATCTGCAAAAATGCTGACAACCAAAGCGGCGTCATCGCTCAAGACTTCTGATCAATTTTGGCTTGGGTATTTTTATTCATTACGCGACCCACCACATACGCGATCACCATGGCTGCAATACTGGCTACCGATGCTTCATTGAGGTTAAGCCCCAATTCTGATGCGCCTGCAACAGCGATGCTGCCGATTAAGGTTGCCCAAAATTCGGTGGTTTTTATTCCTGGTTTCATAGATTTTCTCCAATGTTAAAGTTTATGCATAAGCTCGTTTCAGCCATCCTTTGAGGAATTTGGCCCGCCTTGGCTGAGTGGCGGCGAGTGTTCGATAATATCCAGCGGCTTCAGATTTCAAGGCTGCAAGCAAGTCGCTCAGATCAGCCTTATTAATGGCCGCTAAAGTCATAGGACCTAAAACGCCATCCTCAGCAATATCTTGTCCCGTGGATTTTAAAGCCCGTTGAACAAGTCTGTGTGCCCAAGACGATCCCATGTTCACTGCCAGATCAAAAACCTTGGTGGCAAGATTGACATCCTTGATGTCTTTGTAAAGTTGAGGGTCCCAGAAGTCGCGCTTGTAAATACCTTTAGCTTCATCGATTGTCAAAGTATCCACGTCAATATGGGGATAGCTACGTTTAGAAATCCCAAATTTGGTTTCACCGCCATCATCGTCGGGATCATCGCTGTAGCCGCCTTCATGTGAAAGCACAAAGCTGACTGCATGCTCAAAGCGTTCATCGGTAAGGTTTTTAGGTTTATTTTCCATGACTGATTCTTGCCTCCAATTCATTGATTTCTTCGTGAAGGGAAATAATGCGCTCTTCCAGCCGAAAGACTTTTTCTGCAAGCTGCTGGTTCTTTTGAAACCATTCCTCCTGCATCACTACCCGTGTATCAAGTTTGGCTGCCCACCAGATGGCAGTTAATGTTTGCAAAATCATCGCTATTACGATGCCAAGAGGCACTTTGCGATCAACGCGCCATCTTGAAAGGCCAAAGCTTTTGGGGCTATTCGTCATCCGTTTCTCCTTTAAAGTCGCGCGAAGCCTCAATGGTGGTAGTGTAACCACTGCTATCCAATGTGTGCTCAGCACGGGTTATAACCCAGTCGCTTGGAATACCTGGCCGAAATCCTGATAAATATATTTTGGATTCGGCGACCAACTCCGGACGACCAGCAAGGGTTATATTCAGAGTTTGTGTCCCACGTGTCAGCCGTTCGAGTTTTGCTTCCGCTGCGGCCTTTGCTAACCCTGAATTGGGGTAGACCCCACGCAGTGTGTGGACGGGATCACCATCACCTGCTTTCTCTTCTATGGGCTCCGCTTTATCAGGGTCATGCCAATATGAAACAACCGAGTTATGTTGATCACGCTCTGCAAAAGTCACGCGCCAGCTTGAAATTTTTTCAAGGCTTAAAGTGCCCCCACCAATTAATTGTCCGGTAAACGATTTAGCCTTACCTTCTGGGACAAATAACAAAAATCCATTGGCGGGTTTGGCAATGGCTCCATGCAATTGGGCCAGCCGCGTCAGTAAATGCATGTCACTTTCAGCGGTTTGATCAACATGGGGTAGCTTTATGCTGGCAAATTGTGATGCAACGCGTGGTTGATAACCATGTTTGGAGGCAATAGTATTAACCAGATCACCGATTGTTTTTTGGTGCCACTCATCAATTTTTTGCGATTTAAGCGATGCTTTAAGATCGGCTGCATGCCCCTTGATTTTCATAGTTTGAGGTGAGCCTTCGAGTGTGATTTCATCAACGATATAAACGCCCATGGACACTAAACCCGTTTCCTGATAGCCAATGGAAACTTGCAGTTTTGCTCCCGTTCTTGGTAATTCAAGCAAGGAATCACGATCATCTAGGCAAATTTCAACGGTATCACTGGTAATACCGGCTTCATCGGTGATGCGAATAGAAACTAAGCGATTCCTAATCAATCCCGTAATCATCTGACCTTCTACCCAAAGATTAAAATCTGGCGTCATCTCAATCCCATAATTTAATTGTTGGTTTTTTCGCAGATTTTTGGATTTCAGGCAGATTAATCAAAAGGCCTGCAGGTAAAAAGCTTCCCCATTCAGCAAGCTCTGGATTGGCAGTTAAAACAATTTCAACAGCACCCGATTGAAACCCATAATGCTTCCAGCAAATCCAATCGAGCATATCGTTTTCTTTGGTGCGGTAGCGTGTCATTATTCTTCACCGTAACGTTCAATGCTTAATCTAAATTCAATTTTTCGAGGAGCACCGTCCGCTAAAAAAGTATTTTGTGATTCTTCAATTTGAGTAATGACAAAACGACCCAGAACATTTCCTTGGCCATTAATTAACATGAGGGGTTCTTGTTTTGCAGCAGAGTCACGCATGGCATTGATTTGTCCTAAGCCTCCGCGAAAATGCGGGTAAATCACACCGTCTAAATCAATACGGTCACAACCTGGCCCAATAGCTTGAAGCAAAGGTTCTTTGCCAATGCGCTCAATAGAAGGCCAACGATATTCGCTGCTGCGCTTTAAACTTTGATATGCGCTGGTATTTAATGAAAACCGATAAGGTCCAAGGGCAAGCATCATGGCAATGCCCCCACAGGATCATATAATGCCCCACGCGATTGCGCTTTAAGACGACGCATGACTTCATCTGCTACAGCTTTTGAGTCCTGGTTTTGTGTTGCCTGAACATTGATATTGAAACTGTTATTTTGGGT
>Ga0075152_10001135_pt1 | contig 19238 bp, 28 predicted proteins | sample JI61114C2DNA_FD_70964 | JGI IMG/M metagenome (GOLD analysis project Ga0075152, IMG submission 70964) | Wastewater effluent complex algal communities from Wisconsin, to seasonally profile nutrient transformation and Carbon sequestration -... | ecosystem: Engineered > WWTP > Effluent > Algae...
GGGAAGTTTGAACCAGTGTTTACACACTTCGGGATGAGGTAGCCCACTGATAACGCAGAGGACCAATCAATGACTTCGACTGGAACAGTGACAATCCTTGGAACATCATCAGCACATGCTTGGAGCTGTAGCCAGAAGTGCCTGCCACTGGAGGTACCCTTCACATCTTCCGACCGCTAGACCTGCTTTACATGCCTCGTGACAAGACTGTGGAGAAGCTGGAGGCGGCATTACGCAAGCTACCCGAACAAAGGCGCATGTAAATCGAGAAAGAGTTTGGTTGATAGTGCTGCAATTTGTTATGGATGCACTGTCAAACTTCCGGTGAACTCTTCTTGCGGAAGCAGAGGCAAATTACAAAAAGGAATAGCATAACGGCTGAGATAATTTTGATCGGTACAGCAAGCAAGCAGGCTGAAGCCAAGCACGTAGTTGTTTGTGCCAAGGGAGTTCACCGTCCGAATCAGCAACTTCTTGCTGGACTCAGTTTGGAAGTTGTTGTATATTATTACAGAATAGTTTCCAGGTGGGATTGAAGAGGAGGCAATGCCTCCAACAAGCATGAGCTTATTGTTCGTGGATGTACGGGTGAACCAGCTTACTGTCAGCGGGTCCTGCACATCTAACCACTGGCTGTACAGGTAGTTGCTTGCCCTCTTGAATAGATTACCCGAGTAGAACGGGTCGGTTAGGTTGGAGGCTGGCAGCATTGGTAGCACGTTGGCATAGGAGTCCACGACCACAAAGCCATCTTCATAAAGCATGGGTGGATACCATTAAAGCGGGTCTTCATTGCGTAGCCACAAGGGCTTGCTCGAAATGTGTTTGCTTTGCGATAACCTCCGACTGTGGTGTTCAGTCCAAAATCTGCAAGCCTGCTATAGTTTTGGCAGCTGCTTGAGGACACAACTTAACCCGCAAGCTCGTTGGAATCGAATCCCTGAAGGAAGCTGCATAGTGCGATATTTACTAGTAGTTGTTCTGGTAGAGAGGGCTCACCGACACGTACAATAGCACGTCCGACTTGTAATCCGAATCCAGGGTGAACTAAACTGAGCAAATCGTGAGTCCTTCACATTGCTGTTTGTAGTCGATGCTGTAGCTGTAATTGTAGGCCGGCACTCCAATTAACACACCACAGGCGAGCGATATGAACACCCAACAGATCGCTGCGACTAAGCAAGATGGGTAAAAGCGGAAAGATCTGAACTGTAGTGCTCGAAACTGCCGGGACAAGAATGGCTGATTAGGGTAGTCATCCTCGGCGAAGAGATCTGGTTGTTTGATTGGTGGTACGACTGCAGGTGCAGGGGATATTGATTACGATTTGATTTCGTTGTCAAGGGATAGAAAGCGTACAGTCTTCGCTCTTGATTCAGCTGGTCTATCGTCCTCCATGGGAATGTTATAACTTTTAAGCAAGTTCAGATCAACTACATTTTCTGATCTGTCAAGTTATTAATATTCCTACAATGGGATCAAAGAGCACTCGACTGGCAGTCGTCGTTCTAGCCCTTCTTGTGGCGATGGTCTTCGGTCGTTCTGCAGATGAGTGGAAGAGCAGGACTATCTATCAACTGCTCACCGATAGGTTTGCTCGCGGCGATGGCAGCTCCGACGGATGCGGCAACCTAGGCTACTACTGTGGCGGGAACTATCGGGGCATCATCAATAACCTCGACTATATCCAGGGAATGGGCTTTGACGCTATTTGGATATCGCCTATCATTGACAACTATAACGGCGGCTATCACGGCTACTGGGGCCGGAACATCTATTCGTTGAACGGTAACTTCGGCAGCGAGCAGGACTTCTACGACTTCGTTAACGCCTGCCACGCGAGAGATATCTGGGTAATGGTAGATGTTGTGGGTAACCATATGGGTAACACCGACACCAACTACGGATCGAATTACCTGCTTAATGATGCCTCACACTACCACGACTACTGCATTATTAGCGACAATGACTTTGCCACTTACAACCAAAACAGAATCGAGAATTGTCGGCTCGCTGGACTAGCCGACCTCAAGCAGGAAAATGACTATGTTAGAACAACCCTACTGACTTGGATCAACACTATCGTCAAGAAGTACAATATCGATGGACTTCGAGTGGATACCGTTCCGGAAGTGCCCAAGTGGTTTTGGCAACAGTTCACCGGCAGCTCCGGTGTCTATACAGTTGGTGAGGTCTTTAACGGAGATATGGGTTATGTTGGCGGTTATGTCGGAACTGTCACTTCTGTGCTCAACTATCCTTTCTTCTATTGGGTCAGGGATACTCTCTTTAACACAAAGGACATGACCAACCTACGTAGCTACTACAGCGAATGGAGCAAAAAGATAGACCTTAAGCAACTAAACTATATGGCTAACTTCGTGGACAATCATGATAATGCACGCTGGCTAAGTTGGGGAGGTGACTGGGAAAAGAAGAAGAAGGTGTTTAAGACTGGCAATCTGTTGGCACTGACCAGCGTAGGCATCCCGATCGTTTACTACGGCTCGGAACAATACTTCGCTGGAGGCAACGATCCTAACAACCGTGAGATTCTGTGGCGTAACCTCGATAGGTACATTTTTGTTTTATCTTAGAAACTCCGAGATGTACATCTTCCTGCGCACTGTTATCGATGCTCGCAAAAAGCACCAAATCTGGAACTACGACCAGGTGGAACGTTACGCTGATAGCGAAATTTACGCTTTCAGTCGCGGAAAGTTCTTGGTGTGCACGACAAATCGCGTCAACTCATCGGTGAGCAAGAGCATTAGCTATCATCCCTTCTCCAACGGTGAGGTTATCTGCAATATCTTCTACCCCACCAGCGATTGCATCACTGTCAACGGACCCATCTCAGTGTATCTGCTTAATGGTGAGAGCAAGATCTACGTCCCCAGATGATTCTCTTATAATACATTCTGTTTTTGAATGAGACCACAGCCTAAGGCAGCCGTCAAACCCGGCAAGCTCAAGTTCAAGTCCACTTTCCAGGATAAGATTGATCGCCATACCGAACGCATGCTGGAGCAGAAGGAGAAGGAGCACGAAGCTAAGCAGTACGACGAACTGTTTCGCGAAAAGCTTTAAGCAAAGGACACTAAAATCGAATTTCCCGTAACACTCGGAACAGGACGCATAGCCACCAGCGGGAAGTCCGTCCACGGAGTCGATACTTGCTTTAGAACAGAACTTCACAAAGGTTCGATTGCGCTTATGTTAGGCGACTTCATAATCTTGACCCACCCGACACTCAAGACTAAGGAGTAGCGGGTTATCCTGCTCATCCTCAGCGACAAGTCCATTTTGCTGGAGGAGGCATTTGTCGACGAGCAGACTGCCTTCGGACCGTTCGAGTTTCGCAAGCAACCGCTAATCAAACCTGCTGAGGATCTCGAATCTGACTACCAGCGCAGACTAGAGTAGATTCACGTAAGTAACATACTAAACCTAGCGAACGAAGAAGATTCAGAAGTAGAAGGCAACAATGGATGTACGTACGAAGAAAGGCATGTGGAGTTACGTGGTGCGCAAAGAGGAAGTAGACAAAGATGCATCAAGGGAGGACTTGCTCAACCTCCGCTCCAAGATCATCAAGGACAAACACTGTTGGTGATGGTTGAGTGTGGATGGGTGGCTAGATGTCTCCGCCCAACTTTCTGTGGATGTTCACCAATCAAAGAGTTCAACAAACCAGTTGAAAAAGCGGACGGTTGACCTCCTGGTTTATTATTAATATTCAACAAACCAATGAGCAAAATCGTCGGCAAGAAAGTTCCCCCAAAGCAGGTCGTGGATGCCAGTGACTCCGAGTCTTCCGAGAGTGAGCCTGTTGTGCAGAAGGCTGTCGTTACCAAGAAGGACAAGCTTCAAGCCAAAATCCAGGATAAACAGGCAACTGTTGCTGGAGTTAAGGCACCTGCCAAGAAGGCGCCAGTCCCAAAGAGTGAGTCTGAGGAGGAGGATACCCCTCCAGTGGTTGCCAAGAAGGTAGTTCCTCCACCAGCCAAAAAAACTGCTCCAGTTCCTCAAGTCCAAAAGAAGGCCCAGGAGTCTTCTTCTGAACTCGAGTCAGATTCGGAGCCTGTCGTTGCTCCCAAGAAGGTTGTGAAAGCTGAACCCACCAAGCCAATCAAGAAGGGATCCACTGAGCTCAAGAAAGCTCCCGTCACAAAAGGAAAACCAAAGTAAGAAAGCAGCTCTGAATCTGAAGAGGCAAAACCAGTGAAGAAGACTACTCCCGTCTTACAAGCCAAGGGAAAGAAGGCGCCAGTTAAGCCCGCCACTTCTTCTGAATCAGAATCCGAAGAACCTCAAAAACCTGTGAAGGGAAAGAACGTTACTCCGGCTCCTCAAACGAAGAAGGTTGCTCCCCCTGCTCAAGATTCCGACAGTGATGAAGATTCGGAACCACCTATTGTTGCTAAGGGAAAAGGAACTAAGGCTGTTTCTCCCAAGCAAGCTCCCAAGCCATCTCCCAAGGTCGCTCCAAAGAACTCTCCCAAGCTCGGCGCTGTCACAAAGAAGCCAACCAAGCCCGCTCCTAAGGAAGAATCGGACTCATAATAATCTGAGCCAGTTCAGAAGAAGGTTCAGGCAAAACAGCCCTTGAAGGGCAAGAAGGCACCAGAGCCCGTTTCTGAAGAGGAGGAAAAGCCTGTCAAGCAAGTTGGAAAGTCCAAGGCTCCAGCTCAGAAGGAAGAATAAAAGGGAGAGTTTGAGGTTTACGTTGGAGGTCTTGCCTGGGCATTGGCAGAGGGCGACATTGAAGCAATCTTTGCTCACTGTGGTGAGGTTCTTGCTGTTCGTCTCCTTCGAAAGGAAGACGGTAAGTCGAAGGGAATTGCCTTCGTCAAGTTCTCTACTGAATCTGCTCGCGAGGAAGCTATCAAGTTGAACGAATCCGAGCAAGCCGGTCGACCCATCAAGGTCGAAAAGAGCAACGGTAAAGCTGAGAACCCCAACAAGGGTTTCAATAACAACGGCAACGCTGCTAACAAGGGAAGCTTCACCAACGATAAGCCTATCCCCGATGTCATCGAAAGCTCCACCATTTTTGTTGGTAACATGTCCTATGCTTCGTCTCCTGATAGCATTAAGGAATTCTTCGCCGATTGCGGTGAGATCAAGGACGCACGTATCGCTACTGACAAGGAATCTGGAAGGGTACTAATTTATTCTAATTCAGCCTCGTGGTTTCGGATACGTTGAGTTCTATGATACCTAGTCTGTTCGAAAGGCACTTGGCAAGCGTGGAGGTGAGCTCGATGGTCGATTCATCAACATTGATGTCGCTGCAGAGAGGAAGAAAGATAACTACGGAGGAAGCGGAGGTTATGGTGGAAATAGCGGAGGCTACGGTGGAAATAGCGGAGGTTACGGAGGTAACAGCTATGGTAACAACCGAGGTGCCCCTCGTGGAGGTCGTGGTGGTTTCAATAACAACCGAGGCGCAAATGTTGCTTTGGATGACGATGACAAAAACGCCAAGAAAGGCAACATGGGAACCTTCAAGGGTACCATTAAGCGGCTTGACTGAGCTCTTCATTGTTATTAAGTTCAAGAGAGTTTGGTAGGTTTGATCGGTATAAAAATGCAAAAGAGCGCAATCAAACGAATGGAGCAGTCATCCGCCTTTGAAGACCGGCTCCGATTCGAGATCCAAAACAACACTACCGAATGGCGTAACATCAAGGAAAAGCTTGATCTCATGCGAAAGTCGCGTAAATTGCCTGATGGCATTGTCATTTGCCTCGCACGTATGCGAAAATCTACCCTTGCTCATTTCAAATACGATCCTGAAACGTCGGATTCCTTCCCACTGTAAGTTACACACCACTCAGATTGTTAGTGCCGCCCACTACTACGATCACCGAGATTCAGATAATGATCCGAGAGGAGTTAGGCATTACCAACAGCACCGGCCTTTCGGTCGCCATGGGCGATAAAATGCTAGTACCTTCGGTCAGAGTCGGTGAGCTACGTCTAGATTACGACCAACTTCTGTTCTTAAATTACACCCAAAGTGATCCATTCTGATGCTTACTTACAGTCGAGAAAATCAATTGATGGTGTAGTAGGTGTTTGATTGCGGGTCGTAGTAGCAGTCCAGCACATCGTCGTAGATTAGTTCGATGTCGCGACCTCCCTTAACCTCCACCACCACCGTATCGGAATTCTTCTTGGTTATTGTTGAGGTTGGAAACAGGCTCTGAAGCTTCTGTGCACCTGAGCGAACCTGCTGTAGCTCCTCTTGAATCTTCTGCACCTATTCCTTTTCGAGGCTGTCCTCGAATCCTTCATCTTCGTAGTTGTACTACTCTGAATCCAGCTGGTCTTGCCCAGATGATTCCTTGGGTAATTCGGGAAGTTATTCAGAAGTAACGTTATCCTACAGAGGAGTCTTCGGAGATCGGTTATCATTCTCCCGAACTCGGATGATTTCGATCTTTGCTGGTTGAACTTCTCGAACGTTCTTGTGACCCGATACTGGGCCCTCTTCGGCGTCACTGAGAAACACCTTCTTAGCTCTGCCCATGGGTTCGAACTTGGAGTTCTTGTCATACTTCTGCAGCTCTTTCTTCAAATGCTTTTGGTAGTCGTGAATTTCGTCGGACTATTCATCCTCCTTATGTTATGGAATGGTGTGGTGGTGCTTCTATAGGTTGTTGCCGTGATTAGAGAGTGTCGATTTGACCAAGGTATTTATGGTCGATTGGGCTGATGGTAGCTATTTCGATGGTCTGTTGCTGCCCTGTACTGCCAAGGTTTCTTGCTTCGAAGAACGGGGTAGAGGCGGTTAAGGTACGTGCATTCTGTTTGGAATCGTCCGCTTTTCTGGGATAGGACTTACATGTCCAGAAGGCTGCTTTTTAGTAGTTTTGACTGATGAGCTTCCCAGATTGGTCGTGATGCTCGATTCCTTATTGATCTTGTCCTCTTCGAAAGGTGGTTCATATACCAGAACTTGCGTGGATTGTATCACATCTGGGTTAAGCTGACACCCCTTAGGCACGAACACCCCACCGTGAATCTGAGTTGGTTCGAATGCCTAATCATCGTTGGAGAACTAAATAAGCTTTTCGCGCATTGTAAAGATCCTGCGCAGCTTGCAGTAGGCTCCCACCGTAATCTGATCCAATGAGCGATAGGTTTGCCCTTCGTTAGCTATGACTGTTACCCTTCCAAGCTGCCATAAATGAATAGCAATCGATTGCGAGATTCAACCAAGTGTTTCGTTTGACCCTGTGATCGATTGGTTGCTTGACGTGGAAGTACTTTACTTCAGTCTTGCTGACAGCGGTTGTTAGATTCACACGGCGCTTGGTCTTGCTGGTATCGGTCAGTGTAAGCTCAAGCGACCATGGAAATCCCTGTGGAATGTATAGTTGCAGCACCAGGTACTGCTGCACTAAACACAACTCCTTGTGCTCCTCTCTTGGAAAGATCAGTTTGGTTGTCTGCCCCTACAGCTCGAGCAGATAGCCCTTCACTTGCTTATCGAAATCGCGCTTTACACCATTAGCCGGCGCAGAACGGTACAGTTGTGCGTAGAATTCGTTTTTCTCCTTGTTGACTAAGTGGTTGCAAACGGTACCTTTGGAATCGAAGACTTCCACATGCGTACCACTTTGAAAAGCATTACTAAACATTAGCAACTTCCAGATTATAATCACGGGTGACCCAGCAGTGCTTCCACTCGTTCGACATCCTTCACTGTCAGCTGCGGGTTGGGCAGCAGCACAAATTGTTTGAGCTGCATAAACTTCTCGTAACGGCTCGAGCATGCTTGTGTGCACTCCGAATCCAAGAAGTCGTCGTAGCATTTTCTGCATTGCGTCAAAGCCTCCGTCAGGTACCTCCGTTCTAGCTATGCGAGACGGCTTCCCACCATGTCCATAATAATCTTATCGTCAACACTATAAAGTCAAAACTTTTGCGAGAAGACGTTGCTGCGGCACACTCCGAATTCGACCTCTCCATTAGCCCTACATTAGAAATTTTGTACTTGTAGAAGGTGCCCTACCCTTAGGCTAGACCTTGATGGAACTTTCCAAGAAATTTCTCGCCGCTTTGCAAGAATAGAGTCCCTGTTCCATGAAAACGGTTGTCTCGGAACTCGCCAGAGTAGCTGATCCATCGTTGTAGTTGTGGACCCCCACCGTAGCTTGCCTATTTCTTCTTCCGACAGATCACCGCACAGTTCTTAATGCGGCCCTGCCCGTTGAGCATATCTCGGTCCCAGTCGCCATTGTAGATCTCAATGCTGTTAAATTTTAGAATCCTATGTAGATGTAAAGATCGTACCCATATCCACAACGAAGACCCTCCCGAAACTCGCCCTCGTAGGATAGACCGTTGGAGAAGTAAAGAGTGCCTCGACCGTGCCTACGACCGTCCCGCTTGGCCCCTTAATATTTGGTTTCCGTTTTGTGATCGCCAACAAACAAGGGCACAGCAATGAAATTCGTACTAACATTGTTGTTCGGTGGTGTCTTTTTCTTTTCTTTTGAGAGCATCGCACTATGATTATGATTTTCCTTTTCCTTCAAGTTGAGGATATTTTTGATAAGCAGCTTGTAGCGATCCTCTTTGCTCGAACTAATCTTGTCACGGCTCGAATAGCTGCTTTCACGTTCCTTTTCGCGGAGCATATTATTGCTGTTGCTGTTGCTCATGCTGTTATAGTTCAGCTTCTTCTTCACGTGAGCCAGCAAATAAGATTGGTTCTTCTGGGGCTCATTCGGTTAGCATGCTGTCAGAGGCTATCGTTCCTTGCTATGGTTATTGGCAGTTGTGCTTCGTTCGCGACTTCGGGTCGCATGTTTCACAACGGTCTACGGCTCCCTGACGAACTATTCTGAAATACCTTCTCCTTCGGATTCTTCGAGTTAGCTAAAGAACTTTTTCTCCTTCCCAAAGGTCACTTTTCCCAGCATTTGAGTGCTCGTGGGAGTAGAACCGCTGCTTTCAAACTTCTTCGAGTCCTCCAGCGAGAACAATTATTGGGCGTCCAAGTTTGAGGAGGCGGTGATACAATCCTTCCTGTCAATAGAGTTCTCGCTCAGAGTCTTTTCAAAAGATTTCTTAAACTCTTCGAGAAAAAACCGAGCTGGTTTTTTATTGCTGCTATGTGAGCTACTGTTATGATGAGGTTGCTTAATTGACACCATTGAAGGAGTTTCGGGTTCGGGGAGATCCCTGCTTCGAAGGTTCTATCGCGACTCGCAACTAAACTTCGGGCTCAAAGAGAGTTTTGGAGATGGGCCATCGCTGTTTTTAAGCTTGCTTTGTAGGCACTCGAGGGTGATGTACTCCTTTATTGTTATTCGCGGTCTTTACAAGTGGGGTGATTCGAACTCCTCCGGCTACCGCTTAGTGGATTGACTTTCATCTTCTTCTGTGATTATCTACAGCACTGGGTTCTTCAAGCAACTCACGGGAGCAGACGGTGGTGGTACCATGCTTACTATCTCTTCCTGCTTCTTTGGTTGCTCATCCTTCTTTGGTTGCTCATCCTTGACCTGCTTCTCCTTCATAAAGGATTCCACAAGTCCTCTCAACTCCTCGACTTCGCTCTTCATACTGCGAGTTAGCCGATACTGCTTCTGCAACTCTGTTTCGAGCTAGAATATCTCCCGTTGATAATCAGTTCGAGCTTTCTCGGCCTGCTCGCTGTGCTTTTCGTGGAGGGTCCGTATGGTTGTTAGAACCTCTACATGGTAGCTCTCCAACTCCATTCGGACCGAATGGCTGAGCTAGCGGCAGTCGATCTGATGGAATTTATCGAGCAGAGTTTGCTTCAGATGATTGTTATGGTGGAGTCGCTCGAGTTCGTTGGTGAGGAGTTACCGCAACTCTGCCACCTCTCGGATCTTGCCATCGAGTAGTTGGCTGAGCTTGCCGATGCCCTCGCTGGTGGGGCTCTCGGTCATTCCGTAACGAATATAAAATAAATATTAAATATTGTTTGCCGACGGCAAGCTCATTATATTGAATTCTATAAGCATAGGCATGAACGACTCATCTACTCCGCTTCGTCCGCTTCATCGAGGTACCCTGGAGGCCAGACGCAGATAATAACATCCGAAGAAGGGTCGTAAAGCCTACTCCGCTACAAACTGAGCATCGGACACCCGGAAAAAGAGGTGCCGGCAATTTGCAACCAATACGACTGATCGACAACCCCAACGTATTTGCGCAGCAGCTACCGCAAATCGTCAGAACTAATCAACCTCTCGTTAAACAGCTCCCGCCTGTCGCACTCGCACCAGAAACAATAAAATCTTCGGAAGAGTATCGTCGCTTGGCATTCGAAATCGATAGGGCGGAGGAATAGCATGAACAATAGCTAGCGTAGCTTCAGAGGGTACACGAACAATCTAACGTAGAACGACTAGGAACTGAAGCGTGAGCTAGCAACCCACTCCTCCGATCTTTACGAACTAAAAATGTAGATATGGCAACTGAAGAACAGCGTGATGTAGTACAGAGGCGCCTTGGAAGAGGAGTAGCACTACTACAACATGTTCTTCCAGCGTTTGCGACTGGGGTAGCAGGATGAATAGTAGTACTAACAAGAACCCAACGATACAGAACAACAATAGCAAATGCCGTCTCAACAGAATGGCGATTCAGAGCAACCTCCTGACGATAGCATCTCCCAGCATTCCCAGTGACACTTCATGCGTGATATAATTATGATTGGTGGTAGCGAACGTAGGCCTACTGCCAATGGTACGGCAGCACACAGCTAACCCTCTTCAGAAGATGAATTCAAAAGGGAAAAGGATACCAGCAGTAGGCCCCGTCGCAACACTCCAAATCAGAATAGCTCTCTGTCGCCAAGTCGAGGTCGTGGGGAATCCTAGCCAACAGCAATGGATGAACCGCGGGAGCAGGAATAGATGGTGGCAATCGAGTATCGCAACAAGGTGATATAGCTGGGACACACCTGGAAAGAAATTTCTTGGTCACTTGACCAGAAGTTGCCGGATCGGCGAATTGCCGCTTCAGTTCGACTGGTCTTATTGAAGAAGCTGCGTGGCAGGATCAGCCTCGAGGAGGAGGAAGAGGCAATGCGGCAGTACAAACAAGCAATGTACCACGATACATGATTTTCATTTTTAGCGAAGCTCAACATAACGAATCACGAGGGGCAACTCATTCGACTTGGCCCTAGACCTTCGCAATGGCTGAGTTAGAATTTCTGAGGTGGATTGTTAAGTGATGCACGGCGATCTAAGTTCGGGTTGAGGGTCTGGATCAAGGAGTCAGAGACATGCTGAACAAAGATCTGAGAGAGATCCATGCTACCAGCTATGCTTTGCTGGCTTATGTTCAACTATTTTTAGGATGTTGGTGATACATTAGGATCTCTGGCCTGTGATTCGCCAGCAACGAGCTTTGTTGGAGGTTCTGCTCGTACCTACGTGGATTTTTTCTTCGTTGGTGAAATTTGAGATGGTCTGGTAGCCTGAGCCATATTCTCCTACTCTTCGACCCGAAAACTCCACACATCGCACACTTGAATCCTCCTGGTTGGTGATATGCGGTCGAACCTGATGTCGGACTGGAACGGGCCGCCTCGGCAATGATCCTGTTTCTCGCTAAAGCATATAATCTCGCTATTCATCTGCACAAATTAATCACAATTCGATCAGGTCTGTAAAGCTTTCCAGTATGTACTTGCTGAATCGAGCAACGGGGTGTATCCACTCATTTTCCGATTCTGTGTACCAGAAGAAGTGCTAGTAGAGACGAACGAGTGGAGTGAAGTAGGTCTCGTAGTACTAAGGGAAGGCTATGTGTGAATAGCAATGCACGAGAACCAATCCCTTGCCAGCCACAACGTAGAAGTTATTGTTCAGGGTCAGCGGTGAGAACAACCCGGATTATGTGGTTTCGATTACTTTCTCGACGGTTTGGTTGGTAAGATTGCTTACAAGTTCCTTTCCTATTGCTTGTTTTGCAAATGTGAAGGCGTACGATCTGCTCGTCGCAATGTTATGCTTCTCGGAGATCGTCAGTTGCAGGTCGGCAGTCTACAGGCGAACGTACTTTCGCTGTTGGTTTGGGTATCGATGCAACCAGGCCTCCACCGAAGAATACTCGTCTTTGCCGGTAGAGCGATTGTACGACAGAACACGATCACCAACCTTGAGCTGATTCATGTTGAGGAGTCCTCTGTCAGTCATTACAAGTGCATTCCCAGGCAGGCATGCCGCAGTCTCCTCGATAATGGACCCAGTTTGACTCCAAGCAGTACAGGTGACTCCGGTGTAGTTAGTGCAGGTCGAAGTAACCTGGATATTGAAGGTCGATGTAGCAGCGAGCACGATAAGCCAGACCAGCAAAACAATCCTCAGGGATTTCATCAGCCAGTATATTTTAAATTATACTCCGCAGAAGCATCACCTGCCCATACGACCACTTACTGGGTGAGCTCAACATAATTAATTGTTGCTAACAAATGAAGCAAGATCTTGAAATGTCCGATATGAAGACTCCGCTCCGCTCACCCCTGCTCAAAGACAATATTGACAGTCCCAACCCGGCTGGATCTCCGATACCCATGCCAGATCTCAACGAGGATGGATACTTCGATTCTAATAACGAGCCAGCTGTGCCATTCAAGAAACTAGCGCTTGCAGTGCTTCCCGGGCTGCTGGTTGCAGGCAACATCCGGCTCGCTGAGACCTTCAGTATTCCCTCCCTGCAGTATCTATTTGTGACAGTGCTGTTCTCATTCCTCATCAACTACTACATTGTGCGCAGGTATCAGCTGTACCCCTACCTCAAGGAAGACAAGTACGATAGGCTGTTGAAGGTGATGTGTGTGCTCGCCTTCTTCAGCTTTCTGACGAGCATACAATGGGGCTGGAACGGTAGCGGGGGTATTCTCGTCGCAATAATTTGGGAGGTAACCAGAGGTCATAGAATGGGCTCACTTGCCTATGGCTACATCGTCATAGTGATTGGGTCGGTGTTACTGGAAGGCAACTATAGCTACACCAAGCTGCTCGAATTCATTCCAGGAGTGCTGCTCGGACTGATCAATTCGGCATTGTTCACGTTGGGAGAGTCATCGCCCTACACAATATATCACGAGTTTAGTCTGCTCTGCTGCATCTTCCTGCCCGTATTCTTCCCAATTCAAAGCATGATCAAGCCGGACATAAGGCAATGGGGAGTTATGCTTGCAGCAAGCCTCCTCGTGGAATTCACATTCTTACTGGTGATAAAGATGATGCAGAAGGAGCGTGTTTCCATTTCGATGACATGCTTCTGCTCGATAGTGCTGCTGCTGACTACCACCTACATGACAACCCTTTCAATCCTCGAGGGTGCTCTGGTTCTGGTGGGACTTGCATTTATACTGTACAAGGAATACTTCAACCAAGAGGAACAGCAGTGATAATGTACACAATGTATAGAATTGTCACTGTGCTTGGCCTTGGCTGTTTTGGTGTTGCTGCTTTGCAATTTATGAGCATTTCGTGAATTCGGCAAGGATCTCATGATTGTGCGGTTCTAGTTTGAGTGCCTCCCAGAAGCTCACTGAGGCTTCCAGGTAGTTGTTGAGTCCAAGGTAGGCCTGTGCCTCCCGAACAACAGTCTTGATATGGTTGGGATTGATCTTCTTGCCCATTTGACAGTCCTCCAACGTTTTCTGGTAGTTCTTAAGAGCAAGGTAGGAGGCCGCCCGATTGCTGTACAGGATATTCTAAGTTATACATTGGTGGTACGTTGGCGGGATCAATTTCAATTGCTTTGCTGTAATGCATAATGGCTTCCTCATATTTCTTCTCAGTGTAGCACTTGTTACCGAGATTTTTTAGTTCTGTTGACTGGAATTCGATCTACTCCTTGGATAGAGTGCTTTCCTGCTTCTTTTGTTTAAGGGCGCTCACCAATTTCTCTATGGCTTCGTAGCTATCTCGGTTTAGAATTGATTTGAGGTACTCCACCACCTCGAACTTTTCATTCTAAAAGGCCAAGAAATAGCTGCTCTTGCCTTCAGCCTGATAGTTGAGATCAAGGCCCCGACCAATAAGAAACTTAACCAACTCCAGATTCCCCTTTTCTGCGGCAAGCTGCAATAACGAGTACCCTTTCGGATCCTTGGTTTCAAGATTAGCGCCTTTTTCGATCAACTTCCCGTACAGTTCTGTGTTGCCAAAGTCAACTGCGAGGATCAGAGGTGATGGGAAGGGTGCAGCAGTATCGCCATTGGGATCGGCTCCCTTTTATAAAAGCAACAGTGCTGCAAGAGTTTGGTTGCTTCCCACTGCCCAATTGAGTGGCTTCCCATATATGCTGACCTTTTCAATGTCTGCTCCCTTTCCAAGCAGGTACTAAATCATCTCAGATGAATTGTTGTTGGCAGCAATATGCAATGCCGTGACATTTCCGTCTGTCGAAGAATCAACTGGGCATGATAGTTCTTCAACGAAGTAGGCAACTAGCGACAAGTGCCCGTGCTGCACAGCTGTTAGAAACGGAGTGTTCTTCTCAGAGTCTTTAATATGGAAGTCTGCCTTGTACTCCTCGATGAGATATCTCACCAGTTCCACATCTCCTCTAGCGCATGCGAAGTGAAGTGCCCCCTTCCCTTTCGCCTATGTAGTGTGATCGATGATTTCGGTGACGGAACTGTACTGATCAAGAGGGTTGCCCTCTGCGTAGTCCTTTGTTGACAGCTTCTTCTCAATGTTCTTAAGGAAAACCTTGAGCTGCGCCAGAGGAAGTTCCGTGATCGACGACAGAAAACTCTGTATGAACGCCTTAGCCTCCTCGAAGCGAGCCATCTCCTTAGAGTCCATCTTTGCTTTACCGATGAATAATAATTCTCAATCGGATCAGTCGTACAACTGGTAGCTCGTGATGATTGCGGAAACAAAACCACCGAGGCCAACAGTGCTGTCGGTAAAGCTTAATTTTAGCTTGGGAAGGATTTCCGAACCCTGACCTGCAGGAATCATATCTCCCAACGTCTTGATTAGGTTGAGTATAAGTTCCTTTCGTTTCTTGTCGAGGTCACGGATCCTTGCAGCTGCTTCCTGATCCTCCGAAGACGATGGTGCCTGCCTGCCATTACTTATTCATTACTTCTTGTAGTAGCCGATAGTTGCATGGTTCCTCACAAGGTCTCTGAGCGTCAGGATGAGAGTCGACAGGAGAGCGATGAACCAAAAGGTCATACCGATCTTGCCGAACTTCTTGGGATCCTTTTGGAGAACCTTGATAGTTGAGAGGATGGAGATATTGTCGAATAGCCTACCCTTACCCGAAAGGTTACCAGTAGAACAGGAATCCCAGCCTGGTGATAACGTTACAGGAGAGCTCCAGTGGATCTGCACTGCCTTTCTTCAGTATTTCCAGCAGTTTTTGGTACTCATTGATACTTTTGAAGAGCCTGAACAGCTTACGGGCATCACGCATGCCACCTGCATTACAGCCACAGTACTGAAGAGACCGTTGAACTTGAGGGCCATATCCTTATCGCCCTTTTGTTCAGCATGGTACTTGAGGAATCGGCAGGCATACTGAATGGCCTTGCAGAACTTGTCTCGACCCTCTGCGATAAGCCACCTCCTCACCTGTCTTGTTGATCCACTTGATGGTTCGGTCTAAAGAGACTCCCTTGGAACTCATTAATGACGTAAACAACAAATTAGTAATTCGGCTAATGCATCATCCATTCATAAGTTGAGTATGTTACGTCGGAAGAGTCGAACCGGCGATCTACTCTTGTTATCCAGCATCTTCTCAAGTCCTCGTATCTTTTCCTGCAGTCGAGACTGCAGGTTTTATCTTTCTCTTGTAGGTTTCTTTGCTGTCTGTTTCTACTCGAAGATACTGCCGTTCGTCGCTGTTAAGTTGGCAGCACTTCTCACTCTTGCCAGCGAAGCGGTTAGTTACCGAGTAGGTCTCACCGCTTCCTTCTTAGTCTACTGATTGAATATCTCCTGTTTTATGGTCTCGAAGTAGTTGTCCTTAGCCGCGGAAATCTGCGAGTCTCGAACTGAGAGTTTAGCTCGTTTGAGATGTTCGCTAACCACGAGTAAGCTGTCGAAACCAAGGGCAAGACTCGATGCACTGGTAACAGCTTCATCGGAAACCCGTTCGATTGGTTCGGCTATCTCCTCAAGAATACTTGTTTTTTTCTCTGCGTAGTAGTTGAAACCCTTGACCACATCCGCCTGGATAATCGCTTATTGGTAGCAATGAATGCTGTCCTATGCGTTCTCGCACTTCTCTGTAAATATCTTTAGATTTTGGATGGCTTCGTCGACTGCCTCGAACTTGCCAGCCATACAGGCTTCAAGCTCCGTCAGCATTTCACCCTCCTTCTGAACTAGCTCCTCACGGAGCTTCTCAAAAGCACCACGAACGCTCGTCTTCCCTCGGCCAAGCTGCTCTATCAGCTATCGTTTCCGTTGGGTTAGTTTGGTCGACTGCCGCAATGCAACTTCAATCCGCTTTCTGACTTCTTCGTTGATCTCTGTTATGACTGCAAGGGGTACCCGCTAGAAGCTGCTTCAGAGCCGCTACTGTTTCCTGCCGAGAAGTATTGCCGACTTCATGATTGCGATGTAGTCCATTGATGTAATCGTCTACCGAAAAGCATACAGTCTCGCAGCTGAAACAGAACAGCATCGGAGGACCGTCAGTATTCGACAGGTCCAGTCGACTTGACGGCTTCCTTTCTGATGGAATTTCGGAGGGCCTATGCAACAAATCCTTATGGCTGAGTTCCCTTGATGTCATTTTCTTTGGTTCGACTCCCAGCAACTCCTCGTATGCAGTAGGGTGTAGATACGATATCACCCCGCATACTTCGCACTCTAGATTCGTTAGGCGGCTCTTGGCTGAATAACCAACTGAACATACCCTTCTGCATTCTTCGCAGGAGGCGTCCTGCACATACGAGGCACAGACTATGATTGCATTCGAGGGCGAGAATACGGTCAACGCTCTGCAGACACTTGGCACAGATGGCTTCCTGTTTCATGGTTAAGTATAACTATTAATGAACAGCAGCGTGAAACGCAATAGCACTCCGCAGCTGGTGGAGCACATTAAGACACACATGGACTCCAACAACTAAGTTCGGACTACCTTCCGCAACAAACTTATCAACAGCAACATGCGGCATCAGTCCATTACTGATCGGTCAAACGGCATTCGCCTGCGCAACTCGTTCTACAATGATGAGAACCTTGAGTATCTTAGTCGGAGCAACATCATGCTGAAATCTTCGCGGTCGTACCAAGCAAAGGCCATCAGTCAATCCACCCGCAAGCGTATCGATACGGAGAAAGTCGAGGAGGTTATGCGGAAAAAGAAAGATCAATCGTTCTACTCAGTGAGGTCAGAAAGGAAGATGCTTCCAGCGAGCAAGCTGTGTAAACTACCTGCACCTAACAACCACTCCTTGGCCAACACCAATAAACTTGCTCTTAACCACTTCTCCCAAACCAAAACAAAGAAACAGATTTTAGAGAAGTACATCAGCAGCAAGCTGCAGGTCAGCAAGAACTCTGAGGTCAAGTGGTTTAGTGCCTTTAAGAACAGAACTCAGGCTGAAAATCCTTTCTAAGGCCGCCCAATACAAACGGTCAGAAGGCAGGACACCTCCAATGATCAACTGAAAGTGCTGAATATCGACCGGCTCTTTCGAGGAAATCATCGAACTGGCCTGCACAACATTCCCTTGCCGAAGCAGGTCACGCCATCCAAAAAGCCCATTCCCACCAATAGCCTGAAGGTAGAATAATCAAAAGGCGCGACAATAAACTACCTGATCCGGGATTACAACAACTTATGCAAAATCGATGGTTTTCTGAGAGTCAGGAAGACTTGTGTGAAGGGGAAGACTTTCATGCAGTAACCCACCCTCGAAGAGATGTTGGGATTGAAGACTAAGACCACAAGCAGAAGCACAACAACCATGAATGCTGCACATGAGCAACTCCTGAGGCTCACAGTGTTTGAGGAGTACTGCACCTACTACCGAAACAACATCCGAAAAGACCCTTACCTTCGAGAAAGGTTCATGGGAGGCTTGACTCTTGGACAGGATGGACTCACTTTCCAATCCTATCTTCACTTCCATGAACTGTTCGTAAGCCGAGCAGCAAGCAACCACCTTAAGCTGGAATTCCTTGAGAACTTTTTTATTCCCACCGGAACGGAGTCGGTATCCCTGGAGATGTTCAAGCTTCTGATGGAGTTGTTGAGTGAGCGATTGCCAGAGGCCAGCAGTATTCAAATCCGTTGGAGGGACGGCTTTGACCTTCCTGGTCAGGAAAAAGCAAAGATATTCTACTAAACACTCATGCGAGTGCTCGTTGGCGAGGTCGAAGACCGTCTCAAGGAGGTGGGTCTCTTGAACCGCTAAGTTCTGAGATGGATATTCGGACGCAACGAAGATTCCCTCGACCTGCTACTCCTTCTCTTCTACGATAAGGGTAGACTCACCGCAACCTTCTCGGAGCAGAAGCCCATCACTAGCCGTGTGTGACTTTAATCAATAATCGATATTAATTGTTTTGCTCGGTATGCAGAACTGCTTTTGGGATGTGATGATTGAGGTGGGATTCTGGACAGTCCTCGCCAAGAAGAAGCTGGAGGAGTATAAGCTCACTTCCTCCGAACTGCCTCTGTTCGCGAAATACAAGCTAGCACACATGCCTGATAAAATGGCTTTGCTGAGCATCGATGCTTTTAGCTACGAGCTGCAGAGCTCGGCAGAGAAGATGGGACCAATAGAAATTCAAGTAGCAGGCACCTTCCTAAATACCAATACCGTCGAAGAGTTCAAAGCTGTTGACCTCGAAGCCGAAGAGGGTAAATATCTTGAGTGATGTAGATAAACTCCTGGATGGAGTCATCAGCAAACTGAGGCTGTTGATTGACGGTCAGGAGGACATTGTGCTTCCCTCCTTCAAGCTACTGACGTTCGCGGATCTCAAGAAGCACATGTTTTCGTATCAGTTTCTATCGGTAGCCTCCAACGTGAAGGACCACAAAACGCTGGCAGTGGATCCAGCTGCTGCAGTTCTGAAGGACTCACTGCCCCAGTTGAACCTGGTGTTCAAGAATGTCACTCACAGAGGGATCGTTCCTACTCTGTTCGTGATGAAACAGATCGGCACCGACCTCGTTGAATCCTCGCTGAAGGAGTTCCTGACTAACGATAAGGACGAGTATATATTTGGCTGCATCGATAC
>Ga0075152_10001136_pt1 | contig 19238 bp, 16 predicted proteins | sample JI61114C2DNA_FD_70964 | JGI IMG/M metagenome (GOLD analysis project Ga0075152, IMG submission 70964) | Wastewater effluent complex algal communities from Wisconsin, to seasonally profile nutrient transformation and Carbon sequestration -... | ecosystem: Engineered > WWTP > Effluent > Algae...
CCACCGTCCACACGCCCACGTAAGCGGAACTGTCGCTGGTGTAGCCATCGCACAGGTAACCGGGCACGTTCGGGCCGTTCAGGATGCCCAGACAGTCATATTCGCCGCCGCCCTGTCCAACGCAGACACAGGCCGGGGTCCACAGATCTCCCGAGGTCATTGGGTTGCCGTCGTCGCAGGGTGTACCCGGCATGTCTGGACCGTTCTCCACCCCATTGCAGTCCACCGGGTTGCCGTTGCCGCAATCCAGCGTCACGTTCACGATCGCAGAATCACCTTGGAAGTTGAAGTTCACTTGATCCGTGAAGTTCACCACCATGCCGTTGCAAAGTGTGCTCGCCTGGAACCAGGACGGGCTTGTGTTCAGACCGAGCGATACGGACCACGTACAGGTGTTGGGGTCGACCGGAATATCCCAGTCGTATGCGGGCTGCGTGCCCTGCACCGTGATCACGTTCACGGTTTGACCGGGGTAGCAGTTCGAGACCGTACCGTTCAAGTACAGCCAGTAAGGGTATTGGGCGGATGCGCCTGCTGCGAGCAGTACACCGGCACCAAGCACGAAGGAGCGGACTGTTGATCTCATGGGATCGGGGTTGTTTTCAAAGGTTCACTTCCATACACGCAACGCGGGTCGTCGAGGTTGGGTGCGAGTCAAAATGCAGGGTCTTAGCCCAGAGTCCGGTCGATCAAGGCGTCATTCGCCTCGTTCGGCAAGGTCACCTTCAGCAGGGGCGTGCGCTTCATCTCCTGCTCGATGCTCCACACCGCGTTCGGGTTCCGTGCCCAAGCGCGCCGAGCGATGCCGTTGTTCACGTCCCAGTGCAGCATGGCCTTCAGGCGGCGGTCGCTGTCGGACGTTCCATCGAGTACCATCCCGAAGCCGCCGTTGATCACTTCGCCCCAGCCCACGCCACCGCCGTTGTGCAAACTGATCCACGTGGCGCCCCGGAAGGCATCGCCCACGAAGTTCTGCACGGCCATGTCCGCCGTGAAGCGGGAGCCATCGCGGATGTTGCTCGTCTCGCGGTAAGGGCTGTCCGTTCCGCTCACGTCGTGGTGGTCACGCCCCAGTACGATCGGTGCGCTGATGGCCCCGGCCTTGATCGCCGCGTTGAACGCTTCGGCGATGCGGATCCGGCCTTCGCTGTCGGCGTAAAGAATGCGCGCCTGGCTGCCCACTACCAGCTTGTTCTGTTGCGCGCTGCGGATCCATTGAAGGTTGTCGGCGATCTGCTGGCGGATGTTCTCCGGGGCTTCGTGCAGCATCGCTTCCAATACATCGCCGGCGATGCGGTCGCTTGTCTCGAGGTCTTTCGCATCGCCGCTCGTGCATACCCACCGGAACGGCCCGAAACCGTGATCGAAGCATAGGGGGCCCATGATGTCTTCCACGTAGCTGGGGTAGCGGAACTCTGCACCCTTCGCACCACCGATCTCGGCACCCGCGCGCTTGCTCTCCAGCAGGAAGGCGTTGCCGTAGTCGAAGAAGTACATGCCTTTCGCCGCGAGCGTGTTGATCGCTGTGACCTGTCGCTTCAAGCTTTCCTGCACGCGCGCTTTGAACCCGGCGGGATCCTTCACCATCAGCGCGTTGCTCTCCTCGTAGCTGAGACCAACGGGATAGTAGCCACCCGCCCATGGATTGTGCAGGCTCGTTTGATCGCTGCCCAAGTCCACGTGGATGTTGCGCGCGGCCAGGCGTTCCCACAGGTCCACCACGTTGCCAAGGAAGGCGATGCTGTGCGCTTCACCCTTTTGCTGACACGCCAATGCCGCATCGATGCAGGCGTCCACATCGCTGATCACTTCATCCACCCAGCCTTGCGAGTGGCGCTTGTGCGCGGCGATGCTGTTCACCTCAGCACAGATGGTGACCACGCCCGCGATGTTGCCGGCCTTGGGCTGCGCACCGCTCATGCCGCCGAGGCCACTGGTGACGAAGAGCTTGCCCTTCGTTCCCGGCGACGCCTTGATCATGCGGCAGGCGTTCAGTACCGTGATCGTCGTGCCATGCACGATGCCCTGCGGCCCGATGTACATGTAGCTGCCCGCCGTCATCTGGCCGTATTGCGAAACGCCCAGCGCGTTCATGCGCTCCCAGTCGTCGGGCTTGCTGTAGTTCGGGATCACCATGCCGTTGGTGACCACCACGCGCGGCGCTTCCTTGTTGCTGGGGAAGAGGCCCAGTGGATGCCCGCTGTACATTACCAGCGTCTGTTCCTCGGTCATCTCGCTCAGGTACTTCATCACCAGGCGGTACTGCGCCCAGTTCTGAAAAACCGCGCCGTTGCCGCCGTAGGTGATCAGCTCGTGCGGGTGTTGCGCCACGGCCGGATCCAGGTTGTTCTGGATCATCAGCATGATGGCTGCCGTTTGCCTGCACTTCGCGGGATACTCGCTGATCGGCCGCGCGTGCATCAGATGCTCTGGACGCAAGCGGTACATGTAGATGCGGCCGTGCTCCTTCAACTCCGCAGCGAACTCGGGTGCGAGCGTGGCGTGGTGCTTGGGGTGGAAGTAGCGCAGCGCGTTCCGCAGGGCGAGCTTCTTCTCTTCCGGCGAAAGGATGTCCTTGCGCTTGGGTGCGTGGCTCACCGAAGGATCGAGCGGGCGCGCAGGGGGAAGGACATCGGGGATGCCTTCTTGGATGGCTTGGCGGAAGAGCGCGAGGTCAGGGTTTGCGGCTACGGCTGGCATAGCGCGAAGATCGGGGCTGGCCGTTCACCATCAATGAAGCACACTGAATCTGGTTGAGACCTGTCCCTCCGGGGTCGTGAGCGAGAGTAAATAGGTGCCAGAGGCCAGATCCGACACTTCAACCTGCATGTTCTCTGCGCTGGTCCGGATGCTGCGCAGGATGCGTCCTTCAAGGTCGAGGACCCGTACGATACCCTGCTCAACGTCCTTCAGAAAGATGGCATCAGATGCTGGGTTGGGGCTGACGAGAAGCGAACTGCTCCGCTCTTCGGGCATGCCAACCGCCCATTCGATAGCAGGCGGCTGGATGATTGTATCACCGCCAATGACCGCGCCGACAAGCTCTACACTCATCCCACGATACCCGGGTTCTCTGACGTATTCGACTTTCCTAAGGCCGATGCCTTCCTCGTACCATACATCCAAAAGACTCGTTTCGTCGAACCGTAAAAGTCCAGGGATGATTTCAGGGTTCATGGCGAAACCACTTGTTGGTACATCCAAGTAGTAGTAGTTTCCTATGAGCCGCGAGCGCATGACCGTTCGCCCTTCATCGCTGATACCATGCCCTGCGAGGTATCCAGGAAATCCTGGATACCATTCGGTCCAGCAGATAGAGATATCCAGAACTTCGGCGGGATATGCGGCCAGGATCGGGTGGTCGTTCAGTATATCCGTCTGATTGAAGCTCCATTGGGAGATCGGCATTGGCCAATCGGGGCAGTCCGTCAAGCTACAGTCAGGCCAGGGATCAGGGAACGTCCTGGCCGTGGAAGTCGAGTACATCAGAGTGTCCTCTGATTCCGATCGACCGGTAATCGAGATGTTCCGATAGTGGAAGAACATCTGCGGGAATGCCGGACCACCTGGAGGACTGCACCAGTAGTTGCAGTAGATCTTGTAGGTGAGCACATCACCCGGCTGATAATCAAAGTACGCCAAGGGATCGGGGAAGAGGCGGCCAACTTCAGCTCCTTCGACACCGATGAGTTCGTACCGCACCTGACCTGATGAGAAACGAACGATGCCGAATGAACGGCTGAGCAGCAAGGTGTCGCCATTGCTCAAAAGGATCCTCCTCAGAGTGTCCGGCATACCAAGAATAATATCAGGCCATTCAGCATCAACCAGAGCGGTAGTTCCTTCGTTGGCGTTGAAGGTCCACGAGGTTCCCGCACCCTCTGAAGCTTGTAAGAGAAATGTGTCCTGAGCCTGGAAGAGCCAGCTATTACCAAAGTGGATGCAATCAAATCCGAGGAACTGCGGCTGGTTCACCCACATGAAGCAGCCATCACACGACTCTAGATAATCGTACCCGCATGTGTCACAGGCCATCGTAGCGGGACACGTATCACACACCACCCCGATCCTGTTGAGCTCATACCTGAAGCTGTCCACCCCCAGCGTATCGATGTGCGTAACGAAGATCTGGTTGCTGATCGTGTCGGTGCCGTCGTTCGAGTAGTTGTACTTGTAGGCGGGGTTGAGCAAGGCCCAGTTCTGGGCGGAGGCCACAGCGCACAGGAGAATCGGGAAAAGGGTGAGGATGCGCATCATCAGGAAGACGACTTCCCGAAGGTAGGCGCTGCCCGGGTTCAGCGCTGCACCCGGAGCACCGCCTCATGCCCGTACGGGCAGTGACGGCAACGATTCCCGCAACAGCGGCCCCGCTTCAGGTGGTACTTCTCCGTGAAGACGAGATAACCCTCAGGTGACCAGTAATAGTCGCCCGGCTCCAACCCCAAACGCTCCATGCGCTGGTCTTGGTCGCTTGATGGGCCGGGGGCGCTGCTCTCCATAATGGTCGTTCAGGGCCTATAACGCCGGATGCGGGCGCTTTGTTCGATCGGTCTGGCCCGGGATCGGACAAGGTTACGCGAACCGGAGGTCTGTGAGCGTTCTATCCACAGTGACCGGTTCACAGCCCGGTGGATGGATCGTTCATAACCCCTTGGAACCCCAATAGTTTCGGCCCTTGCGGACAAGCGTCCTTACCGACCCATGCGCCCTGTTCATTTGTTCATAAGCCTGATCGGTGCCCTCGCGGTCAGCGCCAACGTCCAAGCCCTACCAACGGCACCGGACGAAGCGGCCATCGCCTACATCACCAAGTGGAAGGAAGTAGCCGTCGCCAAAATGAAGGAGCACGGCATTCCGGCCAGTATCACCTTGGCGCAGGGGCTGCTGGAAAGCCGAAGTGGCCAAAGCGTACTGACCGTGGAGGCCCGGAACCACTTCGGCATCAAATGCACCCCCGATTGGACCGGCGGGAAGGTCTACCACGATGACGACAAGAAGGACGACTGCTTCCGCAAGTACAAGCGTGATGAGGACAGTTTCGAGGATCATAGCAAGTTCCTGCAGCGCTCACGTTATGCGGCACTTTTCGACCTGAAGCCCACCGACTACAAAGGCTGGGCGCGCGGGTTGAAGAAGGCCGGGTACGCCACCGATCCGCGGTATCCGGACAAGCTTATTGACCTGATCGAACGTTATGAGCTGCACAAGCTGGACGAGGGCATCGACGTGAGCTATGCCGCGCGACCGAAGCCTTCCGCATCCGGAACGAAGCCCGGCAAGAAACCGCGGGATCGCTCCGGTGAAATGGGCACGGTGACCATCGGCGGCGGGCGTGAGGTGTTCCTTTCCGACAGCCGCGTGAAGTATGTGAAAGCCAAAGGCGGGGAGACCATCGCGCACATCGCATCGGAAATGGAGCAGATGCCCGGTTGGATCGCGGGCTGGAACGACATGAGCAAGGGCGAGCCGCTGGAAGAGGGCCAGGTGATCTACATCCAACCCAAACGCAACAAGGCCAAGCACGCCGAGTTCTGCATCGCCGAGCAGGGCGAAACGCTCTGGGGCATCAGCCAGCGCTACGGCGTGAAGTTGAACAAGCTCGCCAAGTACAACGGCATCGGTATCGCCGATGAGCTGAAGCCCGGGCAACGGGTGTGGTTGAGGAAGCCGCGCGGGTGAACGGTCAAGTCTGCTGGACCTTCACCAGCATCACCGTGGCGATCGACAAGGCCCGCAGCTTGGCTTCTTCCGCGTTCGGTCCACTGAAGAGCCGATCAACGGTTCCCCGGAACAGTTCCAGCCACCGATCGAAGTGCGCGCGTTCCATCGGGATGCGCTGGTGCAGCTTCAGGTGGACCTCGGTCACGTTGGTCGTGTAGCCGGGTTGGCCGAGCAGGATCATCTCCCAGAAGGCGCGGATACGCGGCAGGTGGTGCGCCAGGTCGAGGCCTTCGAAGAACTTCCCTATAAGCGGATCGATGACCAGCTCGCTGTAGAACGTCTCTACCAGTTGCTGGATGTCGGCGGATGTCGAAATGTCGTTCATGGTCGGATGCCTTCCACCGAAACGCGTCCATCCCCGCTCGCGGTGACACGCTCTTTCACACCGTCCAGATCGATGTCCGCTTCGATGCTGTGCGGCAGGGGTTCCGCCACCGTGCCGGCCCACGGATAACGCAGAAGACCCGCAGCGAGGGCACTGTCGCCCGCCATGCTCAGCGTATCGATCGGCCCGTCCAGCCGCCCGCGCAGGCGGTTGCGTTCCAGGTCTTCCCAGACCAGCCGCGTCTCCGCGATCTCCAGGCCCGGAGCGATGCCGATGAAGCGAGCGGCGTCCTTCACGGAGAGCTTCGGCGAATAGCGCGGTGCCGCCCGCCGATCCAGTACCGTGATGCCGCCGTTCCTGTCCACGAGCACCAGATGGTCTTTGCCGCGCACACGCAGATGCTCCACCGGCAGTTCGCAGACCGCGGCGGTTTTCGGGGGTACCCAGCCTTCCACCGCTTTGCCGTTCATGTCAAAGTTCAACAGCCGCGCCGAGATGGTGGGCACCAGCACGCGGTATTCCTTCTTGCCGTCGTAGTCGAACACGTTCAGCGGAGCGCTGGCTTTCTCCGGGAGGGTGATCGGGAAGCCGGTCACGTTCTCGCCGTTGCGGTCGATGAGGTATACACGATCGGCGGTATTGAAGAGCATCTGCAGCTTGCCGTTCTTGTAGCGGTCCACCTGGTGCGCACCGCCGATGATAGGGCCGTCCAGTTCGCGTTGCCAGAGGACCTTGCCTGTGCAGGAGACCAGATGCGCACGGAATTTCTTGTCCTGCACGAGCACCTGCTTGGTGCGGCTCAAGTGGTCCGTGAGCAGGAAGGGCCCCGCGATGATCGGTGCGCCGACGGACACGCTCCATTTGCCTTCCGTACCGGCCACCATGCCGGGACTTGCCGAAACCACCTGTCCCGAGCCGACCATGCAGGCGGTAAGCTGATAGCGGCCCGGTGTATCAGCGACCAACTGCAGCAGGCAAGAGCCGATGCTGCTCCAACCGGCCGCGTGCTCATCGGCTGTCGCTGTGCCCTTGGCTTTCATCCCCGGTCGCAATGCGGTGATCCCCGCGGCGCCATCGCACCACCACGTGTAGCCAGCCTCCGAAGCGTACCGCTGGAAGATCGGTCCCGTGCGCACGTCCTGTTGGAAGGAGCTGCCATCCGTCCATGCATCGATGGCTTCGCGCATGGCACCAACGCTTTCACTGAACACGACACGGTCGCCGAGCAAGCACCACCACGGCCGTTCGAAGCGCTCGAAGGGTGCGCCCCACACCGCTGCCAGCGCTGAAGTATCCGATGTGTGCGTGATGCGTACGTCTCGGTACGCGAGCGTATCACAGCCGCGACAGCGCGCGGAAAGCGCCTCCTTTGCACGGGGCGGATCCTCCGTAGTGACCACGGCCCATGAGCGATCACTGCTGTCAGCCGTTGTGCCTGCCGTGGCGATACCCAACGCACCGTAGACCCACGCACCGTAGGCGTCGAACAGGTCGGACGGCGTGTCCACCGCTTGCGCATGGTACCGGGCCGGGTCGCTGATGTGGACTTGCCATAGCGAAGTGAGGTGCGTTGGCAGCACACGGCCCATGTTCGCCGTGCCGATCTCCTGCTCCTGCGAGGCGCGAAGCAGACGTGGCGGGGACGGAGTGAAAAGCAGTCCGCTGAGCAAGGTCGCTTCCGGGCGCGCGCGGAGGTCGAGCGCGGTCCAGCCCTCGAGCTCATCCAGTGCGCTCATCGCTTCGGGCTTCAGCCAGGTGTTCAACAGCCGTTGTGCGCGGCCCAGGTGAACGAGCAGGTGGGCATCGCTGCCTTCGCCCAAGGAGTTGCGCGCGGCCGACAGCAGGCTGTCCGTCGCAGAAGGACGCGCATCAAGGCGAGCCACCGCATCCGTGAGGTCTTGTGAAGAGGTGCTCACCAACAGCATCCCGTTCTCCACCGTGCATTCCAGCGCGGGCAACGAGGATGTCGCGGCGATCACCGATCGCCCCGTGCCCAGGTCCGGCAGCAAGGTCTTGAGGCCTTCGATCGCGCGCTTGTCAGCGAAGGACCAGCACAGCGTGAGGTTGAACCCGCTCTCCGCCGCCGTGATCACGATCACCATCGTGGATGATCCAGCAAGGGAGGCCTTTCCTTCCTGTCCGTCGAACCGCCCGCGCAACGAGACCATGATCGAATCCACGGCCCTGCAGCCCGGATAGCCGGACCAGCCGTTCCATGCTTGGGACGTGCTCTTGAAGCGCTCCCATGTGCTCAGGGGCGAAGGCACCTCGATGATCGCCGCCGCGTTCGCAGGGATGATGCGCCACGGATCGCTGCGTTCATGGCGCTCACGGCTCCAGCCCCAGAGCCACCAAGCGATACCGCCGAGGATGGACAGCAGCAGGAGGGATACGACGATGCGGCGCATGGAGGTCAAATGTGTGTCGCCCATGTGCCGTGTGGGCGTCTTCCGGCACCTTGTTCCCCACGCGGCACTGTGGATCAACGTGGTTCCGTCAGCTCCGCGACCCGTCACAGCATCTTTGCGGGTACATGCGCAACTTCCTCCTTCCCCTGATCGCCATTGTGGCGCTTGTTCCCCCAACTCTTTCCCATGCCCAGAGCCGAAAGCCTTTGTTCCCCGGCGCTGAGTTCTTGGACACCTGCGTGGTGGAACTCCCGCTCACTTACGCGAAGAAGGACAAGGAGCGCTATACACAGGCCGCGCGCTTCTTGGAAGGCGAGGAACTCATCTATGCGGTGCTCGACAAGAAGACGAAGAAGGTGAACTGCACGCGCGTGTTCGTGGTGGTGGAGTTGAGCAAGGACAGCACGGACGTGGTGTACATCGAAACAGCCGACCAACACATGCAAATGGACGGGCTCAAGCAGGCCTGGTTCCCGAAGTTCAAAGCATCGAGCGAACGGTTCTACTCAGCTGAGTGTTTCGACAAACAGTTGACCGCGCACCCGGAATTGAAAGAGCGCATCGTGGAGGCACCAGCAGAAGCGCCGAAGTAGGGCGGGTTTGCACCGACGGTTACGCCGTGCTCGTTTCTGCCAGCAGCGTGAAGCTCATGCGATGATGCCCCGTCGGGCCGTGCTCCGCGATCGCCGCACGATGCTCCACGGTCGGGTAACCCTTGTTCACTGCCCAATTGAAATGCGGATGTTCGGCGTGCATGGCGCGCATCAGTTCATCGCGGTGGGTCTTGGCCAGCACGCTGGCGGCGGCGATGCTGCGGTACTTCCCATCCCCTTGGATGACGCAGCTGTGCGTGATGCCGAAGTAGGGCGTGAAGCGGTTCCCATCGATCAGCAGCAGCTCAGGTCGGGTGAGCAGCGCATCAATGGCCCGGTGCATGGCGAGGAAGGATGCATGCAGGATGTTGATGCGGTCGATCTCCTCTACCGTGGCATGGGCGACGCTCCAAGCGATCGCGTGCTTCTCGATCAACGGCCGGAGCTTTTCGCGCTGCGCTTCGGAAAGCTGCTTCGAGTCGTTCAGGCCCGGAAGACGCACCTTCTCAGGAAGGATGACCGCAGCCGCAACGACCGGTCCAGCCAGACAGCCGCGCCCGGCCTCGTCGCATCCGGCTTCCAGCAAGCCGCGTGTATGGAAGGCGGCCAACTTCATCGCGCGGTTTTTTCGTTCATCATCCGTTCGATGCTCGCCCACAGTCCTTCCGCTGTGCGGTCCCAGGTGTAGCGTTGCGCGCGTTCGATGCCTGCCGCGATCATTCGTGCGCGCAGGGCTTCATCCTGCACCACCGTCCGCATGGCGCGCGCGATGTCCTCCACGTCGAAGGGCTCGCAGTACACGGCCGCCTCGCCCGCGACTTCCGGCAAGCTGGTAGCATTGGCGGCGATCACCGGCACCCCGCATTTCATCGCTTCCGCAACAGGGATCCCGAAGCCTTCGAAGTAGCTGGCGTACACCAAGGCTGTGGCAGCCCCGAGCGCGAGCCGCAATTCAGCTTGTCCCAATCGCCCGGCGAAGACCACGCGGTCCTTGTGCTTCATGGCGGAGTGAACCTGCTCCATCTGCGCATCCTTGAACATGCGCTCGCCGACGATCAGCAGGTTGATCGCCTGATCCTCTTCCGCCAAGCGATCAAAGGCCGCGAAGGTGTTCGCCAGGTTCTTCCGGCGGTGCATCGCTCCAACGCAAACCAGATAATTTGCGCCGTTCGTGAAGCGATCCCGCGCTGTGCGCTTCTCGCCCTCATTCAACGGGGTGAAGACATCGCCGACGCCGTTGTGGACCACATCCACGCGATCGGCGGCGATGCCATAGCGCGAAACAATGTCCTGCTTGCTGTACCCGCTGACCGTGGCGATGCGCGCGGCCTTCTTCGCGAAACGCGGGAACCAGGTGCGGTAGTAGCGGCTGTACGCGGCAGGCAGGTCGTCCGGGTAGTGCTCGAAGTTGAGATCGTGCATCACCGCGAGCTGCGGGATATCCGTAAGCGTGCTGAGGAATCCGTCCGGTGAGACGAAGACATCGGCCTTGTGCCTGCGCAGCGCGCGCGGCAGCATGTACTCGAACCAGAAGCGGTAGAGCAGTGGATGCCGCGTTGGCGGTGGGAGTACCACAGGCTCTATGTTCTCCGCATAGATGAAGCGCTTGTCGAACGTGCGATCGAAGAGGAAAATGAACCGGTGCTCGGGATGCGCCTTCACGATCCGCTTCAACGATTCGTGGGTGAACCAGCCGATGCCTTCGAGCTTGCCCGGAAGCAGGAGACGGGTGTTGACAGCGATCCGCACGGTGCGAAGAAAGCACCTGAGGCATGGCCGTGTGCCATCGGTTTTGAGCTGCGGGCCACGAGCCTGTGCCAACAAGCTCGTGGCTCGCAGCTCGCGGCCCGAGGCCATATCCCGTTTCTTCGCACCGTGCGCCGCGTATTCGTGACCAACCTCGCCCTGGTGCTGGTGCTGAACCTGCTGGTGAAGCCCTTCTACATCCTGGGCATCGATGCGGCGGTGCAGGGGCGGGCGGGCACCGAGGCCTATGGCGGCTATGCGGCCCTGCTCAGCCTGAGCTTCCTGCTGAACATCCTGCTCGATGTGGGCATCACCAACTGGAACACCCGGCATGTGGCGCAGAACACCGGCACGATGCACGCGCAATTCAACGGGGTGATCGTGGTGCGGGCGCTGCTGGTGGTGCTGTATGCGGTGGTGATGGCCATAGCCGCTCTCGTGCTGGGCTACCGCGGTGGTGAACTGGAGCTGCTGGCGGTGCTCGTGCTGAACCAGGCGCTGGTGGCTTCGATCCTCTACCTGCGCAGCAACATCGCCGGAGCGCAGAAGTTCGCGCAGGACAGTATGCTCTCGGTGCTGGACCGGGTGCTGCTCATCGGCATTTGCGCGTGGTTGCTCTGGGGTCGTGGGCAGGACGCGCCGTTCCCGATCATCTGGTTCGCCTACGCGCAGACCGCCGCCTACGCCATCACCGCCTTGGTGGCCCTTTCCGTCGTGGTGAAGCATGTCGGGTTCCCGAAGCCGCGCTGGGATCCGCTCTTCATTCGTGAGGTATTGCGACAATGCGCTCCGTACGCGCTGCTGGTGCTGCTGATGACCTTCTACTACCGAACGGATACCGTGATGCTCGAACGCCTTCTGCCCGATGGCAAGCTCCACGCGGGCATCTATGCGCAAGGTTTCCGGTTCTTCGAGGCCTTCAACATGCTCGGCTTCCTGTTGGCGGGGCTGTTGTTGCCCATGTTCAGTCGTATGCTCAAGCACGGGGAGGATATCGCTCCGCTCTCAGGCCTTGCGGTCAGACTGGTGATCGCGGGTACCGTGGCCGTGGCCGTGATCGGGTCGTTCTACGCCAAGCCGGTCATGGACCTGCGCTACCACGAGCACACCGTGGATTCCGCTCCTGCCTTCGCCGTGCTGATCTGGAGTTTCGTGGCGGTGTGCGTCACCTACGTCTTCGGTACGCTCCTCACGGCGAGCGGCGATCTCAGGACCCTGAACCGGATGGCAGCGGGCGGCATGGTGCTCAACATCATCCTGAACCTGGTGTTCATTCCCCGATACCAAGCCGTGGGAGCCGCATGGGCCGGGCTCATCACGCAGGGGCTGATGGCCATCGTGCAAGCGGTGATCGCCGCGCGAAGGTTCCACTTGCGCCCTTCACCACGGCAAGTCGGGGCGGTCCTCGGGTACGCGGGGGCGCTCATCGCTTTGGCCTGGCTGGCGAAAGCGCGCGACCTGTCGCTGCCGTTGGCGGCGGTCGTCCTGTCCATGGCCGCGGTGGGCATGGCCGCCGTGGCCGGGCTGCTTCCCTTGTCAGGACTGCGTTCTCTGCTGATCGAGCGCAGGACATACTGAACCCGTTCCCGGGCCGTTTGATGGCCTCCGGCACAACCCGCACGGTATAGGGTCGTCGGGTATCTTCGCCGTCCTTTTTCCACCACCTGATGACAGACGAACAGCGCGCCGGTTCAGGGAGTTCCATCGATCTGGTGGTCTTCCTTTGGAAGCAGCGCAGGCTCTTGATCGGCATCACCCTCTTGGGCGCGATCGCCGGTGTGGTCGCTTCCTATGTGATCACCGAGAAATTCCGGGGCGAAGTGATCCTGTACCCCGCCATCAGCAACAGCGCCAGCCGATCGCTGCTGAACGAGCAGAGCGGTTCGCGGGACGACATCCTCGCCCTCGGGGATGAGGAGGACGCGCAGCAGCTGATGCAGATGCTGCAGAGCGATGAGATCCGCGATCGGACCACGGCGAAGTTCGACCTGATGACCCACTACCGCATCGATCCGGAAGGCGAGCACAAGCGGGCGGAGCTGCGCGAGGTGTATGAGGACCATGTCACTTTCGAGTTCACCAAGTTCGGCAGCGTGCGCATCGATGTGATGGACGAGGATCCCCAACGCGCCGCGGACATGGCCAACTTCATAGCCAGTGAAGTGGACAGCGTCTGGAACGCGATGCAGATGGAGCGCGCATCCATCGGCGTGCGGCTGGTGGAGAGCAAGTTGACGGAGGCCGAGAACAATGTCACTTGGCTCAACGACAGCTTGGGACGCATCCGTGCAGCGGGCGTGCAGGACTACCACACCCAGAGCGAACGCTTCAACGAGTACATGGGCGCTGCCATCGTGAAAGGGGATGAGCGTGCCATACGCTTGTTCGACGAGAAGTTCAAGGTGCTCGCGCAGTACGGCGGGGCCTACCTCACGCTCCAGAGCCAACTCGACAATGAGCTCTGGCGTCTCAACCAACTGCGCACCAAGCTTACCCAGGCGCGGGCCGACATGGAAAGCGAACTGCCCCACAAGTTCATCGTGAACAAAGCCCTGCCGGCCGACAAGAAGGCCTACCCGATCCGCTGGCTCATTACGGCCATCAGCACCGCCAGCGCCTTCCTGCTCGCGCTCCTGTTCATCCTGGTGCGGGAGAACCTCTCCAAACTCCGCCCTGCCCATGGATGAGCGCCTCTCTTTCCAGCGCTTCTTCGACACCATTGCCCGCCACTGGAAGCTCTTCGCCGGGGTAGCCCTTGCTGCCGTGGCGATCAGTGCGGTGTTCAGCAGCTCGATGTTCATCAAACCGCGGTTCCGTTCCTCGGCGATCGTGTACCCGGTGAACCTGTCGAGCTATTCGATCGAATCCACTTCGGACCAGCTGCTGCAACTCCTGGAAAGCAACAGCATCCGCGACAGCCTGATCCGTATCCACCGGCTCGCCGAGCACTATGACATCGATGTCTCGGCAGCGCCGGGCCAGTTCTATCTCTTCAACGAGTACCGGGACCATGTGACGATCAGCAAGACGCGCTACGAGAGCGTGCAGATCGAGATCGAGGACGAGGATCCCGCCATCGCCCAAGCCATGGTGCGCGACCTGCTCGATCAAGGCGATCAGCTCGCACGCCGCCTCCAGCGCGAGAAGAGCGATGAGGTGCTGCGCATCACCCGCCGGGAGATGGACATCGCACGCGGCAAACTGGACAGCGTGGAGGCCCGCCTCGATACCCTGCGGCGGAGCACGGGGCTGCTCAACTACCAGGCCCAGACCGAAGAAGTCACGCGCGGTTATATGCGGTTGCTGGGCAGCGGCAGCGCTGCGGGCAAGGAGGAAGCGCGCAAGTTGTTGGTGGCCCTCGGCGAGCGCGGCGGGGAGTTCCATACCCTCACTGAGCTGGCCAATTCCTACCGTAACCTGTACATCGAGAAGCAGGCTGCGTACGAGAAGACCGTTACGGACCTGAGCAAGGAGCTCACCTACACGAACACCGTGGTGTATCCGGAATTGCCGGACAAGAAGGTCTATCCCGTGCGCTGGGTGATCGTGCTGGTGAGCGTGGCCTCGGCCTGCTTCCTGTGCCTGGTGCTCATCATGCTGCGTGAACGCCGCACGGAATACCCCACTCCGTAGCCCATGGTCGCGAGCGTGCTGAAGGAACGCTGGATCGCCGTGGCGTGCACGGTGTTCGTGCTCCTGAACGCGCTCCTCATGATGAAGGAGATCTACTGGCTCAATCTCCTGCCCGCTGCACTGTTGATCGGATGGGCCATGGTGACCCATGTGGACCGGGTGCTGCTCTTCATCGTCTTCGCAACGCCACTGTCCTTGAACATGGAACAGTTGGAGCTCGGGGGTATCGGCGTAGCCCTCCCCACCGAACCGCTGATGGTCTGCATCATGCTGCTCTTCTTGCTGAAGGCCGGCCTGGAGCGCAATGTGCTGGATCCGCGTGTATGGCGACACCCGGTAACCATCGTGATCATCGTGCAATTGGTGTGGATGGCCTTCTGCATCATTCCCAGCAGCATGCCGCTGGTGAGCGTGAAGTACATCGCGGCGCGCCTCTGGTTCGTGTGTACCATGTACTTCATGGCCACGCGCCTGTTCACCGACCCGCGCAACATGCACCGCTTCGCATGGCTTTACATGGCGGGCCTCACCATCGTGATCTGCTACACCCTCATCCGCCACGCCGGCTTCCACTTCGAGCACGATCCCGCTCACTGGGTGATGGAGCCATTCTTCAAGGACCACACCAGCTATGGGGCCATCATCGCGTTCTTCCTCCCTTTCGCCGTCACGGCCATCAGCCTGCCTGGGTCATCAGCCATCCGGCGCGGTGTCGCCGTGGCCTTCCTCGTGATCCTGCTGTTGGGCATGGTGTTCTCCTACACCCGTGCCGCGTGGGTAGGTGTAGTGGCCGCGTTGGGCGTGATGATGGTGATGCGGCTGCGCGTACCCGGTTGGATCGTGCTGGGTGTCGCGCTGCTGGCCGGTGGTGTCTACCTCGTGAACCGTGATCAGATCACCATCGCTCTGGAGCGCAACCGCCAAGAGAGCAGTGACGACCTGGCCAAGCACGTGAGCTCCATCGGAAACATCAGTTCGGACGCCAGCAACCTGGAGCGCATCAATCGTTGGAACTCGGCCTTGCGCATGTTCGAGGCACGGCCTTGGACAGGCTGGGGACCCGGTACCTATATGTTCCAGTACGCCCCTTTCCAGGCCGCTGCTGACCGCACCATCATCAGTACCAATTTCGCCACAGGCGGAAACGCGCACAGTGAGTTCCTCGGCCCTCTGGCCGAACAGGGAATGCCCGGGATGCTCATCGTCGTCGCCCTCATCGCCGTGACCATGTGGACCGCGATCCGGCTCTGGTTGCGCATGCCTGCAGGCTTGGACAAGCAGATGGTGGGCGCGGCGCTCTTCGGGCTCACCACCTACTACGTGCACGGAACGCTGAACAACTTTCTCGATCTGGACAAGGCCAGCGTGCCCTTCTGGGGCTTTACCGCGATGCTGGTGGTGATGGACCTGAAGTATCCCGCTAGGGGAAAGAGGATCGCTTGACGGATACGTTTGGTTGTCCGTTGTCGGTTGTCAGGCGGCCGACGCTGCCCACGATATCGGCTGCACCCAGCCCGACAACCGACAACTGACAACGGGTACTCCGCCTTCAGGCGAACCTGCACGTCAGCAATGCGATGTCGTCCAAGTAGGGGAGTCCCGATCGGTGCGCTTCGAAATTCCCGATAAGCGCTTCGTTCACGGCTTGGGGCCCGGCACCGGAGAACTGCCGCAGCGCGCGGTCCAACGGGGCCGTTTCGAATGCCGCGCCATAGATGTCCTCCTGTTCGATCAATCCATCGGTATAGCTCATCAGCATCCCGCCGTCCACCTGCGCTTCCCCCGTCTTCACGAAAGGAAGGTCCGGCAACATGCCCAAGGCGATGCTGCCGTCCTTCAGTTCGGTCATGACGTCCCGCCGCCATAGCAACGGTGCGTTGTGGCCGGCGTTCACGTAGCGCAAAAGACCGGTGCGCGTGTCCACCACACCGATGAACAGGGTGATGAAGCGCTCGCCGCGAGCACGGTCCATGACCAGCTTGTTCAGTTCGCGCATCAAGGTGTCCAGCTGCTCATAACCGAGCATGAGCATCGCGCGGAGCGTCGCCTGGAAGTTGGACATGAGCAGCGCCGCCGCCATCCCTTTTCCGCTGACGTCGGCAACGCAGAGCATCAGCTCGTGATCATTGATCCGCACCAGGTCGTAGTAATCGCCGCCTACTTGGCGGTGGGGCAGGTACCATGCGGAGGCCTGCACCGCATCGTCGTTCGGCAGGTCGCGCGGGATGAGCATCGTCTGCATCTCCGCCGCCAGTTCCAGCTCGCGCTTATCGCGTTCCTGTTGCAAGGCCAACTTCCCCAAGCGCTTGTTCTCCAGCGCCACCGCGATCAGGTTGGTAAGCGTTTGGATGAAGTTCATGTGCTTCACCGCAGGGCTCACGCGCCGCTCTTCCTCGTCGATGTCGCCGATGAGCAGCAAGGCCAATGGCTTTTCCATGTGGAAGACCGGCACGGCGATGTCAAAGCCGGCGATCAGCGCTTCCTCACTGCTGCCCACGAACTGGATGTCCTTGTACACCTCGGTCAGGGGCCGCACATCCACTTGCATCTGCACTTCGTCCGCTCCGTAAGCGTGCGCGCAACGCCACCCGTTCCCGTGCTCGAAGAGCATGAGCCGGGTGATGCCCAACTCCTCCCGCATGATGCTCCCGTACAGCTTCAGCAATTCCTCGCGTTGCAGGTTGCTGTTGATGGCCTTGGTCACATCCAACAACGCGCGCAACTGGAACTCTTTCAAGTTCAAGCGCTCCGTGATCCGGTCCAGTCGCGTCATCTCACATGCCCAACTTCTTGCCGATCTCCGGTAGGCGTGCGGTCCACGCGATCTCCCGCAACTTCTGTTTGGCTTCGCTCGCGGGCGAACCGAGGTAGCTCTTGCCACCCTCCACACTGCTCATCAGACCGCTCTGGCCCAGGATCGTTGCGCCCTTGCCGACGGTGACCTTGCTCGGGATGCCCACTTGGCCCCACAGGGTGACGCCCTCTTCGATCACCACCGCCCCCGCGATCGCCACATGCGCGCAGACCAGGCAATGCGCACCGATCAACGTGTCGTGGCCAACTTGAACGTGGTTGTCCATTTTCGTTCCCTTGCCGATGCGCGTGTCGGCGCTCACACCACGGTCGATGGTGCAGAGCGCGCCGATCTCCACATCGTCCTCGATCACCACGCTGCCGCATGGGATCATCTTGTCGTAGCCGCCGGGCCGCTTTTTGAAGTAGAAGGGATCGGCACCCAGCACCGCGTTGGCGTGGATGGTGACCCGATCGCCGATGGTCGCCGGGCCGTAGATCACCACGCCCGGCATGATGCGGCAGTCTTTGCCGATGCTCACTTCCGGACCGATCACCGCGGTGGGATGCACCTCGCTGTTCTCCCCGATCGAAGGGCCTAGGCCACCCCAGCCCAAGCGCGGGCTGAAATGCGCCACGAGCTTGTTGTACTCCGCGCAAGGGTCAGCGCACACGATGATCGCCTTGCCTTCCGGGATCACCACGTCGTCCTTGTTGATCAGCACCACCGATGCCGCGCTGGTCAACGCTTTGGCATAGTACTTCGGATGGTCGACGAACAGCAGGTCGCCTTCGCGCACGCGATTGATCTCGTTGATGCCGGTGACCAAGCGTTGCGCATTGCCCAGCGCCTTCGCGCCGAGCATCGCGGCCACATCGGCGGCGGTCAAGGATTGCTTCAGGTCCATCTTCGTGCGCCACAGCTTCAGCGAAGGCGTTCGGCGGCGAAGGTATCCCGGCGATTTCGTCGTTGGGATGGTGGTGCCGAAAACGACGAACCCCGTGGGGTTGCCACGGGGTTCGTCCGTTCGTCGGGGCGATGCGTGCATCGCCCTTTGCTCACTTTTTTACGCGGTCCAGGTATTCGCCGGTCTCCGTGTCGATCCGAACCACCGTTCCGATGTCCACGAACGAGGGCACACTGATCTCCGCGCCGGTCTCCAATTTGGCGGCCTTCATCACCTTGTTGCTGGTGTCGCCCTTCACGGCGTGCTCGGTGTAGGTCACCGCCAGTTCCACCACTTTCGGGGGGCGGGCGAAGATGGCGTTCTCGCTTTCGAAGCCCACCTGCATGATCATCTCTTCCTTCATGAAGCCCATGGCATCGCCGAACAGGGCGGCGGGCACGTATAGCTGCTCGAACGTATTGGGGTTCATCAGCACCAGGTTGTCGCCCTCGCGGTAGAGGTATTGCAGCTCGTGGATCTCCACCCGCAGCACGTCGATCGTCTCGCCCGAACGCCAGCGGTGCTCATTGAGCTTGCCGTTGCGCAGGTTGCGCATCTTGCCCTGGTAGAACGCCCGCAGGTTGCCCGGCGTGCGGTGCTGCCACTCCATGATCTGGCAGATGTCGTTGTTGAAGCGGATGTACGATCCGATGTTGATGTCGGCGGTGCTGGCCATGAGGAGGTCTTGCTGTTGGGGCCGCGAATGTAGCCGGATAGGGGGGAACGGCAAGGCTATGGGAGCCCCAGGCCAGCGCTGACAAGTCTCCGGTCGCCCCGTAGTTGGCTCAGGCGGTTAGATAGAGCCTTGGCCCAAGAGCCTACCGCTCGATCACCACTTTCGCCGTGCCCACAACCTGACCTGTCACATCCCGGCCCATGAGCATGTAAAGTCCTGGCGTCATTTCCGCAGTGGGAATATCCAACCGTTGGTTGGCACGTGCATCGTTCCACACCAAGGCACCTTTCATATCCACGATGGAGTAGCGCAAGGGCCGGTCCGAGGTGATGGTCAGTGGGTCTCCGGCAAGCAGCACCGTGGGGCTTACTGTCAATACCGAAACCGAGGACGGTT
>Ga0075152_10001137_pt1 | contig 19237 bp, 13 predicted proteins | sample JI61114C2DNA_FD_70964 | JGI IMG/M metagenome (GOLD analysis project Ga0075152, IMG submission 70964) | Wastewater effluent complex algal communities from Wisconsin, to seasonally profile nutrient transformation and Carbon sequestration -... | ecosystem: Engineered > WWTP > Effluent > Algae...
AGGTCCGCGCGCCACGGCAGGAGGATGGTTCCACGTCCCGGCGAGGAGGACGCGTACTTCATGCCCACGGCCACGGCGTACGGCGTGTATTCCACCATGCGCGAGGCATAGGGATTGTCCGCCATGTCGGCGACGCCGTCGGTGCGTGTGTCGTCGTCGGGATTGGTATCGCCGGTCATCGTCCCGGGCTCCGGTTGTTGCTGCTTCCCGGTTCACACAGTTAGGCAAGCACGCCAACAGCCAAATCGGCGCAGGCTTCGGCTGACGCTAGGACGATCCGTTGGGTAACGCGGCCGTTGCGGGCGCTCAGACGTCCAGTTCCTCGACGAACTTCGCGTTGTCCTGGATGAACTTGAAGCGGAGTTCCGGCTTCTTGCCCATCAGGGTTTCGACGAGATCTTCGACCGTTTTGATCGACTTGGGCAGCGAGACGCGCGCCATGGTGCGCGTCTTGTGGTTCATCGTCGTTTCTTTGAGCTGCGCGGGCATCATCTCGCCGAGGCCCTTGAAGCGGCCGATGTCGGGCTTCTTGCCCTTGAAGTCGGTGGCCAGCAGCTGGTCCTTGTGGGCGTCGTCGCGCGCATAGACCGACTTCCCGCCTGATGTGATGCGATAGAGCGGCGGCATGGCGAGATAGAGCCGGCCGGCTTCGATGAGGCCGGGCGTCTGGCGGAAGAAGAAGGTGATCAGCAGCGACGCGATGTGGGCGCCGTCGACGTCGGCGTCGGTCATGATGACGATGCGCTCATAGCGCAGGTCTTCGATACGGAAGCGGTGGCCGAGGCCAGTGCCGAGCGCTGTCGCGAGGTCTGACAGTTCCTTGTTGCTCGACAGCTTGTCGTCGCCGGCGCTTGCGACGTTGAGGATCTTGCCGCGCAGGGGCAGCACCGCCTGCGTTGCGCGATCGCGCGCCTGCTTGGCTGAACCACCGGCCGAGTCACCTTCGACGATGAAGAGTTCGGTGCCTTGCGCGGAACTGTCGGAACAATCCGCCAGCTTGCCGGGCAGGCGCAGTTTGCGCGTGGCGGACTGGCGGGCGACTTCCTTGTCCTTCCGCTTGCGCATCCGGTCTTCGGCCTGGCCGATGGCCCATTCGAGCAGGCGGTTGGCGGTCTGCGGCGCGGCGGTGAGCCAGTGGTCAAACCGGTCACGCATCGCGTTCTCGGTGATGCGGAAGGCGTCCTGCGTGGACAGCTTCTCTTTCGTCTGGCCGACGAATTCCGGATTGCGGATGAAGACGGAGAGCAGCGCGCCCGCCGTATCCAGCACATCGTCCGCCGTGATGATGCCGGTCTTCTTGTTGCCGACCATTTCGCCATAGGCGCGCAGGCCTTTGGTGAGCGCCGAGCGCATGCCGGCCTCGTGCGTGCCGCCCTCGGGCGTCGGAATGGTGTTGCAATAGGTGCGCGAGAAGCCGTCGGCGTCGCTGCCGTATCCGTTGCCCGACCACACGACAGCCCATTCGACTGCGCCGCCGCCCTGGTTCTCGACGCGGCCGGTGAAGGCTTCCGGCAGGACGAGCTTCGCCTCGACGGTCAGTTCCTTCATCATGTCGGCAAGGCCGTTGGGATAGGAGAGCACGGCCTCTGCCGGCGTCGTGTCGCCTTCCTTCAGCAGTTTGGGATCGCAGCTCCAGCGAATCTCGGCGGCGCGCGAGAGATAGGCCTTCGAGCGCGACATGGCGAACAGGCGTGCGGGCTTGAAGTGCAGCTTGTCGCCGAAGATTTCGGGATCGGGGTGGAAGCTGATCTGCGTGCCGCGGCGGTTGGGGGCCGCGCCCACGGGGCTAAGCTTCGACGTCGGCTTCCCGCGCGAATAGGTCTGGCGATAGAGCTTCCGGTCGCGCGCGACTTCGACAACCATTTCGTCGGACAGGGCGTTCACCACCGAGATGCCGACGCCGTGCAGACCGCCGGCTGTCTGGTAAGCCTTGTTCGAGAATTTCCCGCCCGAGTGCAGCATCGTCATGATGACTTCGAGGGCGGACTTGTTCTTGAACTTCGGGTGAGCGTCGATCGGGATGCCGCGGCCATCGTCGCGCACGGTCAGGATGCCGTCGGCCTCAAGGCTCACGTCGATGCGCGAGGCGTGGCCGGCGACAGCTTCGTCGACGCAGTTGTCGAGAACCTCGGAAAAGAGGTGGTGATAGGCGCGCTCGTCCGTGCCGCCGATATACATGCCCGGGCGCTTGCGCACCGGCTCGAGCCCCTCGAGGACCTCGATGTCCTTTGCCGAATAGCCGGACGAATCCGACTTCTCGGCATTGAACAGCTTTGCCTGGTTGTTCTTGGCCATGGGGGTTCCCGAACCGAATCAGCACCGGATGGACGGCGAGCTCATGTGCTAGCCCGAAGCCCCTCCGATGGACAATTCCGGTGATTAAGAAACCCTTGTAATCATGGCCCGGCGCGCCCTCAAAGCGGTTCGCGCAGCGGGTGATCCACAGGGGATGGGGGCCAGATGGGCCCTAGAATAGCCCCAGGAACTTCTGCGGCTTCAGGCCGGGGCAGCTGCTGATCTGGCTTTCATAGCGGGCGGCCTGCGCGGCGACGCGGCTGGCGACGTCGACCAGCCAGTTCTTGGCTTTCCACGTGCCGTTCAGATAGCCCGTCGCGCCCTCGTGATAGATCAGGTAGTGCGCGCGATAGTCGTACTGGTCGACGCCGACGCGCTGGCCGTTGGTGTTGAAGTACCAGCCAATGAAGTCGGATGCGTCGCGGAAGCTGGTGCGCGTGGCGCCCCACTTGCCCGTCTTTTCCTGGTACATTTTCCAGGTGCCATCGAGCGCCTGTGAATAGCCGGTGGCCGAGGAGATGTAATCGCCCTGGACGAGGCCGAACCACTGGCTCTCGCCGCGCGGCGGGCGGGCGTCGGCGTCGAAACTGCTTTCCTGATTGATGATGGCGAGCTGGAAGCCCATCGGCGCGCCCCATGTGCGGGCGGTCTCACGCAGGGCGTCGTGCCAGTCGCGGTTGCGCTCCAGCAGCAGGCACGCGTCCGCGATTTCGCGGTTCGACGGCGTCGGCGCGATCGTGGAGCAGGCGCTCACCACGATGGCGAGGAGGGGAGCGAGGAGACGTTTCCAGACCATGCCGTAACCATAACAGGATCGGGTTTAAGCTGGCTCGCGCCGATCGCAGTAGTTGCGATCAGTTCGTTTCCGAAATGGCAACCAGTGTGGCGTCGAGCGCCCAGATTGCCGTCTCCGCCTCCGAGGGGCGTTCGTTGACGAAAGCGGCGAAGACCAGCAGCTGGCCGCTCTTCGTCAGCATGAAGCCGGACAGCGCGTTGGTCCCGCGCAGCGTGCCAGTCTTGGCGAAGATGCGGCCTTCAAGCGAAGTGCCGGAGAAGCGGCGGCGTAGCGTGCCGTCGACGCCGCCGGTGGGCAGCGTGTCGCGGAAGGCGTCGCCCCATGACTGTTGGGTCGTCCACAGCAGGAAGTCGGCGGTCGTGCGAGGCGTGACGCGATTGTAGACCGACATGCCCGACCCGTCTGAGAAGTCCCAGCTCCAGCGCGGGACGCCGGCTTCGGTCAGCATGGCTTCGACGATGGCGAGCCCGGCTTCGCGCGAGCCATCGCCTTCGACGAAGCCCAGCCTGCGCAGTAGAAGCTCGGCGTGGAGGTTCTGGCTCTGCTTCATCAGGAAGGTGACGTTCTCGATGAGGGGCGGGGGAATGAGGCGGGCGATCTCGACGCCTTCGCTCCGGACCGGATCGGCGCCAAATTGGCTGCGAGCGCGCGTTTCGACGAATGCACCGGCACCGATGCCGCGCGCCTCCAACAGGGCCTTGAGACGGAGGGCAGCGGTGTTCGCCGGGTCCTGCACCGCGAGCGCAAGGTTCACGGCGGGGCGGGTGCGATTGATCTCACCATGGAGGCGAACCAGGGTTTGCGATCCGGCAGGAAATATTGACGCCTCGAACGCGGCCTCCTCGTTGTCGGTCGTGGTCAACTCGCCTCCGAGCGTGTGGGCTGGCGGCTGGTCGACCCATTCCATGCGCGCGGGGTCGCCGACGGCCGCGCCGGGCGTGACCTTGATGCGCATCTCGTTGCTGTTGACGGTGAGAGCCGATACCGGCGCGCCCGAGCGCGTCTCCAGGTCTTCGTGGCTCCAGCCTGGCGGCCAGAGCTCGTGCGGGAGATGGGTCTCGTCGGCGACGATGCCTGCGATCTCGCGGATGCCTGCGCCGACAACGATGTCAGCAAGGTCCGACAGGCAGTCGCGGATACAATCGGGCGCGTCGATCAGCGTCGCATCGCCCCGGCCAACGAGCACCAGCGTCGGCGGCCCTTCTGCGTTCGGAACCAGTTCGAGCGACGTGCCCCGCGCGGGATCAGGCTTGCTCATGTCTCCCAGCCGGTGAAACGCGGCGGCGGCGGTGAACAGCTTGGTGTTGGAGGCGGGCAAAAAGCGCTCGTCGGCGTTTATGGACACAAGCTCGCGCCCGTCCAGCGTCAGCACGACGAGGCCAAAGCGCGTGCCTTCCAATCCCGGCTGTTCAAGCGTCGCGAGCGCGCGGTCGCTGAGCGAAGCGCAGGCGGTCAGGAACAGCGCAGCCAGTGCGGGCAGGGCGAGTCTCATGCCTGCGACCCTAACTATCCCTTCCCAAACGGAAAGACGGTTCGTGCGACATGGACATGACGATGTCATTTGGAGGGAGTAGCGTGCGGCCATGACACAGATTGATCGCCGCAGATTATTGGCCCTTGGCGCGGCCTCCATGGCGCTTCCCGCGTCCATCCAGAAAGCCTGGGCGATCGACGCCAGGTCGCCCACAGGCACGATCGAGGATGTGAAGCACATCGTCGTCCTGATGCAGGAGAACCGCTCCTTCGACCACTACTTCGGGACGATGAACGGCGTGCGCGGCTTTGGCGACCGTTTCCCGATACCGCTGGCGGGTGGGTCAACGGTCTGGCGCCAGACTTACACCAAGGGCGCGCCGAACGAGATTGCGCCGTTCGAGCTGAACACGGCCACCAATCCCGCGCTGATGCGCGTCGAAGGCACGCCACACAACTGGCCGGACGCACAGTATGCCTGGGACAATGGCCGCATGACCAATTGGCCGGATCACAAGCGCCCGCATGCCATGGGCTACTACCGGCGTGAGGATTTGCCGTTCCAGTGGGCGCTGGCGAACGCGTTCACGCTTTGCGATGCATATCATTGCTCGTTCATGGGCGGCACGAACACCAACCGCCTGTTCCTGTGGGGCGGCACGAATGACGGCGCGGGAGCGCACGGTGGTCCTTCGATCTCCAACTCGCACGATACGCTTCCCGAGAAGCAGCCGCAGGCGAAGGTTCCGTACACCTGGACGACGTATCCGGAGCGCCTCGAAGCTGCCGGAGTCAGCTGGAAGATCTACGAGGACATGGCCGACAATTTCGGCGACAATCCGCTGGTCGGCTTCAAGGCGTTTCGCGACAGCCTTGCAGGCACAGGCAATCCCGCGCTCGCGGCAAAAGGGTTGTCGACGCAACATCTCGATGTGCTGCTGGCTGATGTGATGGCGGGTACGCTGCCGTCAGTTTCATGGGTGATCTCTCCGGCGAAGGATAGCGAGCATCCCGGTCCGTCGAGTCCCGCGCAGGGCGCGGATTACATCGCCCGCGTGCTCGATGCGCTCACGGCCAATCCTGATGTCTGGGCCAGCACCGTTCTGCTGGTGAACTTCGATGAGAATGACGGCTTCTTCGATCACGTGCCGCCGCCAGCACCGCCGTCACTCGACAAGGACGGCAAGCCGCTGGGCGCTTCCAGCGTCGACACCACGGGTGAGTATCACACCGTACGCATCGACAGCGAGAAGACGTCGGAGCGCGATGACCTGATGGGGCGCCCTTACGGCCTCGGGCCTCGCGTGCCCATGTATGTGATCTCCCCGTTCTCGCGCGGCGGCTTCGTGAATTCGGAAGTCTTCGACCACACCTCCGTCATTCGATTCATGGAGCAGCGTTTCGGCGTGATGGAGCCGAACATTTCAGCGTGGCGGCGCGCGGTATGCGGCGATCTCACCAGTTGTTTCGACTTCAAGGCGCCGAATGCGGAGCTTGCGGCGCTCCCGTCCACGCCTGAGGCAGCGGCGAAGGCTGCAGCCTTGCCCGGACGCACGACGCCGCCGACGCCGGGCAACGTCGTCGCGCCGGTGCAGGCGGCAGGCCTGCGGCGCTCGCGCGCTTTGCCTTATGCGTTCGACGTTGCGCTGACTGCCGGAAGCGCTGTGAAGGTCGACTTCATCAATCGGGGATCATCCGGCGCCGTGTTTCACGTGCATGACCTGAAGCGGCCGGAGACAGCCCCGCGGCGCTATACAGTCGAGTCATTGAAGACGCTGACCGGGGAGTGGCCGGCTGGAGCGTACGATCTTTTCGTGAGTGGGCCGAACGGATTTCATCGTCGCTATAGTGGCGATGGCGCGCGGGTGTCGATGTCATTCGCCGCAGTCGGCCGGAAGGCGCGCCTCAGGCTTTCGAATGTGAGCGACAGGACGCAACACGTGACTGCGTGGTCGGGCGCGTATGAAGAGAAGATCCCCGTGATTCACGCCGCCGAGATCCCGCGTGGCGATGTGCGCGAATTCGTATGGGACTTTGCTCCGACCAGCGGCTGGTACGATCTCAAGGTGAAGGTCGGGGATTTCGAACAGAGATTGGCCGGCCGCATCGACGATGGCTCTCCCACGACCAGCGATCCGGCCATGGGCGGAGCCGCGCTGATGACGTGGTCTTAGGGTGAACCTGGCCCGCGTCTGCGCCTGATCTCGACGTGGCGACGTTGAGTGAGGCGCAGGCGATCTGCGCGGCGCTTGCAGATGCGTGCGGCTGGAATGTCGATTTCGCGACGGCGCATGACGACGCGGGCTGCGTGATCGTGGCTGCGCCTTGCTGACCAACGCAAAAGAAAGCGGCGTCAGGTTCCCCCCGACGCCGCCTTTGCCCCCCGGCAAGTCTGACTGAAACCAGTGGTCTCAGTACTTGTAGTACATGTCGAATTCGACCGGGTGCGGATGGGTTTCCATGCGCATCACGTCTTCCATCTTGAGGTCGATGTAGGCGTCGATGAAGTCGTCATCCATCACGCCGCCGGCCTTGAGGAAGTCGCGGTCGCTGTCGAGGTTCTCCAGCGCTTCACGCAGCGAGCCGCAGACGGTCGGGATGTTCTTCAGCTCTTCCGGCGGAAGCGCGTAGAGGTCCTTGTCCATGGCAGGACCCGGATCGATCTTCTTCGCGATGCCGTCGAGGCCGGCCATCATCAGCGCGGTGAAGGTGAGGTAGGGGTTCGACGCGGGGTCCGGGAAGCGGACCTCGATGCGCTTGCCCTTGGGCGACGGGGTCCACGGAATACGGACCGAGGCCGAGCGGTTGCGGGCCGAGTAGGCCAGCAGCACGGGGGCTTCGTAGCCCGGGACGAGGCGCTTGTAGGAGTTCGTCGTGGCGTTCGACAGGGCGTTGATCGCCTTGGCGTGCTTGATGATGCCGCCGATGTACCACAGGCAGGTCTGCGAAAGGTCGGCGTACTTGTCGCCGGCGAACAGCGGGTTGCCGTCTTTCCAGATCGACTGGTGCACGTGCATGCCCGAGCCGTTGTCCTTGTAGTACGGCTTCGGCATGAAGGTGGCGGTCTTGCCGTACGAGTGCGCGACGTTGTGCACGATGTATTTGTAGAGCTGCATGTTGTCGGCCATCTGGACCAACGTGTTGAACTTCATGCCGAGCTCGTGCTGCGCGGGCGCAACCTCGTGGTGGTGCTTCTCCGGCTGGAGACCGAGTTCGGTCATCAGCGTCAGCATTTCCGAGCGCATGTCCTGCAGCGAGTCGATCGGCGGCACGGGGAAGTAGCCGCCCTTCGGGCCCGGACGGTGGCCCATGTTGCCGCCTTCATACGAGCGGCCCGTGTTGAACGGCAGTTCCGGATCGTCGAACGAATAGCCCGTGTTGTTCGGGTCGGTGTTCCACTTCACATCGGAGAACACGAAGAACTCGGCTTCCGGTCCGAAGAAGGCGGTGTCGCCCACGCCCGACGACTTCAGGTACATCTCGGCTTTCTTGGCCGTCATGCGCGGGTCGCGGTTGTAGGGGGTGTTGTCGTTCGGGTTGAGAATGTCGCACATGATGGCGAGCGTCGTGTTCTGGAAGAACGGGTCGATGCGCGCAGAGGACGGATCCGGCATCAGCAGCATGTCGGACTCGTTGATGGCCTTCCAGCCGGCGATCGAGGAGCCGTCGAACATCGTGCCGTCTTCGAAAAGCGACTTGTCGACCATCGAGAGGTCGAACGTGACGTGCTGCATCTTGCCGCGCATGTCGGTGAAGCGCAGGTCGACGTACTGGACGTCCTTTTCCTTGATGGTCTTGAAGATTGAGTCAGACACCTGGTCTCTCCGTTTCACCCCGACCCCCATCTGGTAGTTCCAGATGGAGAGGCCGATCAATTGAACCTGTAGAACGCTCTAACGTCAGATCGCCTGGTCGCCCGTCTCGCCTGTGCGGATGCGGATGACTTCAGTGATCTCGGACACGAAAATCTTGCCGTCCCCGATCTTGCCAGTGTGCGCAGCCTTGGTGATCGCGCTCAATGCGGCTTCTAGCTGCGCATCGGACACCACGACCTCGATTTTCAGCTTGGGCAGGAAGTCGACGATGTATTCGGCGCCGCGATAGAGCTCGGTGTGGCCGCGCTGGCGGCCGAAGCCCTTCGCCTCAAGAACGGTCATGCCCTGCAGGCCGACCGCGTGAAGCGCCTCTTTCACTTCATCGAGCTTGAAGGGCTTGATGATGGCCTCGATCTTCTTCATCGCGGGTCCTTCGGCGGAGTTCCTGTTGGGGGCCGTTTCGGCATCTTGGATCGCAGGGTTGCATGCACGATCAGGCCGGGGCGGAGTAGGGCGGCTGCCTGTTATCCGTGCGCTGGGAAGACATACGCACAGAAATTGGGCGACGGCGCCATATCTCCGGGCGCCGCCTGCCAAGGATATCCACAGAGGGCCGGCCGGAAATTGTGGTAAGCTACAGAATCCACAACAGTCACGGGCGTTTTCGGCAATGATCTACCTGATCCGGCATGGCGAACCGGCGGGCGCGTATGGCGCCCATCCAAACCCCGGTTTGACGGAACTGGGCGTTCGTCAGGCATTCGCGGCGGCCGAGGCGCTGGCCACGGCGGGGGCCAAGAGGGCGATCACCTCGCCGCTGGCGCGCAGCCGGGAAACCGCGGCGCAGTTCGAGAAGCTGATGGAGACGCACGCCCGGATCGAGCCGGGGGTGGGCGAGATCATCACCCCGTTGGGGATCGCGGATCGCGCGGCGTGGCTGAAGGGCGTGATGGCCGGCGGCTGGAGCGCCACAGACGAGCGGCTGCAAGTCTGGCGCAAGAGTGTGCTGGCGGCGGTTGAGAGCCTGCCGGATGAGACGGCAGTGTTCAGCCATTTCATCGCGATCAACGCCATTGTTGGTCTGCTGGCGGATGATGATCGCGTCGTGGCGTTCAAGCCGGGACATGCGTCGATCACGAAGCTTACGCGCGTTGGCGACAGGCTGCGCGTGACGCAGCTGGGCGCTGAAGCGGCGACAGTGGTGACCTGAGATGAACCTTGCCATCCTCACCTGTGACGAGATCCGCGCTGCCGAAGCCATGGCGGTCGAGTCGGGCATTTCGCTATGGGCGTTGATGCGCAAGGCGGGGCAGGCGTGCGCGGATGTTCTGCATGCGGAGTTTCCCGACGGGCGCGTGATCGTTCTGGCGGGTCCGGGCAACAATGGCGGGGATGCTTATGTCGCCGCGCGCCGGCTGCGAGACCTCGGGCGGAATGTCTGGGTATTCGATCTCGCCCCGCGAGCCGAGCGTTCGGACGAGGGGATGAAGGCGCTGGCCGAACTGTCAGGGCCGCGCCAGCCGCTGGAGGATCTGCGCCTGCAGGCCGGCGATATTGTACTCGACGGGCTGTTCGGCGCGGGGTTGTCGAGACCGCTGGAGGGCGAGGCGGCGTGGGCGGTTGAGCATGTGAATGCATCCGGCGTAAAGGTGGTTGCGATCGATGTTCCCTCCGGCGTGAACGGCGATGTAGGGGCCGTGCCGGGCCCAGCCATGCGCGCCGATGTGACGGTGACGTTCTGCTGCAAGAAGCCGGCGCATGTGCTGCATCCGGCGGCGGCGCTGTGTGGCGATGTCGTGCCGGCGGAGATTGGCTTCGGGCAGTTCGTGGCCGAGATCGGCGGTGGGCGGCTGTGCGAAAACGGGCCGGACCTGTGGGCGCATGCGCTGAACTGGCCCGGTTCTGGCGCATACAAGCATCAGCGCGGACAACTGGCCGTGGTGAGCGGCGGAATTGCGAATACGGGCGCGGCGAGGCTGGCGGCGCAGGCGGGGCTGCGCAGCGGGGCCGGGCTGGTGACGCTGTATTGTCCGCCGGGAGCGCTGGCCGTGGCGGCGGCGTCGGTCACAGCGGTGATGGTGTCGAGCTTTGCAGATGCGGAAAGTCTCGAGACGCAGACAGATCGCGCGGGCGCGGTGGTGATCGGGCCGGCTGCGGGCGTGGGACCACAGACGCGGGCGAATGTCGAAACGCTGCTGCGCGCGGGCAGGCGGTGCGTGCTGGATGCGGATGCGATCAGCGTGTTTGGCGATGATGCAAAATCGCTCGCCGTGCTGACGGTTGAAGGCGGGATGGTGCGCGAGAATGACGGGCTGCCGAAGGGCGCGTTTGTTGTGATGACGCCCCACGCCGGCGAGTTCGAACGGCTGCGGCCCGGGTTGCTGGCGACGTCGCCGAGCCGCATCACGGCTGCGGTCAACACTGCGGCGATGACGGGCTGCGTCGTGCTGCTGAAGGGGCCGGACACGGTGATTGCAGCGCCCGATGGGCGGGCGGTGGTCAATGCGCACGCGACGCCGTTTCTTGCGACGGCAGGGTCTGGCGATGTGCTGGCCGGGATCATCGGCGGCCTGATGGCGCAGGGGCTGGATGCGTTCGATGCAGCGTGCGCAGGAGCGTGGATGCATGGCGATGCAGGTCTGCGGGTAGGGCCGGGGATGACGGCGGAGGATCTCGATGCTGCCTTGCGCAGCGTCATCCAGGACCTTCATGCGGGTCGTCATCGCACTGTGATGTAGGTGGCGCATCACTCCACGCATCTGATGCGGGAGATGTTCGTGCGCGCACTCAAGGTTTCGCTGCTTGTCCTTGCCATGACAATCGTGTTGCCGGCGACGGCACATGACAGCCAGTGGATCGCCGCCGCGCGCAAGATCGACTTCCCGAAGCTGGAGGATGGCCGGTCCGTCCTTGCGGTGGACCTGCATACGCACAGCGTGTTTTCCGACGGCTCTGTCTGGCCGGATATCCGGGTGGAAGAGGCCAAGCGCGACGGGCTGTTCGCCATGGCCGTGTCCGAGCATCTCGAATACCAGCCGAAGATCGCTGACATTCCGCATGCCGACCGCAATCGCTCGTTCCAGTTAGCGGAGCAGGCGGCGGTGGTGAAGCCCGATGCGACGGGCGAGAACCGCAATCCGCTGCTGGTGATCAACGGATCGGAAATCACCAAGCTCGCGATCCAGCCGGGCCACATGAATGGGGTCTTCATCACCGACGCAAACGCGATGCTTCCCAAGGCCGGACTCAGCCCGGTCGATCAGGCGCGCGAGCAGCTGAAGACGGCGGTGGCGCAAGGCGGCTTCACGTTCTGGAACCACCCGTACTGGACCTCGCAGACGCCGAATGGCATCGCGACGCTCGATCCTGTCCACGCCGAGTTCATCCGCAACGGCCTGCTGCACGGCATCGAGGTGGCCAATGGCGCCGACATGTCGGACGAGGCGTTCAAGATCGCGCTCGACAACAACCTCACCATTCTCGGCACGTCGGACATCCACGGGCTGATCGACTGGGATTATGATCTTGCGGGGGGCGGGCACCGCACCGCGACGCTTGTGCTGACCGGGTCGCCGACTGCGGACGGAGTCAAGGCGGCGCTGCGGGCGGGCGATACGGTTGCAGTCTACAACGACAACCTGATCGGCAAGCCGGCGAATGTCGAAGCCGTGGTGCGCTCCAGCCTGAAGCTCGAAGTGGATGATGCGCTGCCGCGCACGACTGTGGTGGCGGTCAGCGTCACCAATGATAGCCCGGTCGACTATGTGCTCGAGAATATGGGCCCCGAAGGCGCATACGACGAAGGCCATGTGTTCACGGTGAAGTCAGGCGCCAGCTTCACGTTGCTGATCAAGGATGTGCCCGACGCGTCGAAACTCTCACTGACGTTCAAGGTGCTCAACACCTATATCGCGCCGCGCCAGCATCTGACGGTGCAGCTGCGCGACAAGACCCCGTAGGGCAGTGGCCTGCCCTCGACCTGCACCGCCTCTGGCTCTCGTTGGTCCGGCGTAATTCGGGACGGGGCCGGGGGCGGCGCCTCCTTCTTGACGGTCGGGCTTCTTGCGGGCGGTGCGGTCGCGCGCGATGATGCGACCATGGCTGAGCGTTATCGCACCTTTGCGGAGTTCTATCCGTTCTATCTCACCGAGCATGTGAACGTCGTGAGCCGGCGGTTGCATGTGATCGGGACGACGCTGGTGGCGGCGAGCCTGATTGCGGCGGCTGTGTTGCTCGACTGGCGGTTTCTCGCGGCGGCGCCGGTGATCGGGTATGGCTTTGCCTGGGTGGGGCACTTCTTCTTCGAGAAGAACCGGCCGGCGACGTTCAAATACCCCGGCTTCAGCCTGATGGGCGACTTCCAGCTGTGGTGGGAAGTCGTGACCCTTCAGCGGAAGTTCTGAGACTGGTGCGGGTGGAGGGACTCGAACCCCCACGGTTGCCCGCTGGAACCTAAATCCAGTGCGTCTACCAATTCCGCCACACCCGCGCGCAGCGCGGACCTGATAGGGCGGGTCAGCGTGGATTGGAAGAGCGTGCTCCGTCCGGGGAATTTGCCCGGCTGGGCCGGGGTTTACCATGTTGGGCCGGAAGGGGGCGCAAAGACCCCGAAAATCCTTCTGTTTCTGCAATGGAGGGGCTGCATGGACACGGTGGCGCGGGCTGTGTAAGACACCCGCCTTTCCTGCCCGGCAACAGCCGCTGGCGGGGTCCAACCATTTTGCCTGATCAGGGTTCGCACGATGAACGTCACCGAGACGAAATCGGAAGGTCTTTCGCGGGAGTTCCGCGTGTCGGTTCCGAAGGGCGACCTGGCCGCCAAGTTCGCTGAAAAGATCAACGAGCTGCAGCCGAAAATGACCCTCAAGGGCTTCCGCCCCGGCAAGGTTCCGACCGCACACATCAAGAAGATGTACGGCAAGTCGATCATGGCCGACATCGTGAACGACCTCGTTCAAGAGACGTCCGACAAGGCCCTGGCCGAGAAGGCCGTGCGCCCCGCGTCGCGCCCCTCGATCAAGCTGGACGGCGACCAGGACAAGCTGATCGCTGGCGAGGCTGACCTCGCCTATTCGATGGCGCTCGAGGTGATGCCCGAGTTCGAGCCGGCCGACGTGACCGGGATTTCGGTTGAGCGCATGGTCGCCGAGCCGACCGAGGAAGAGATCAACGACGCGCTGAAGCGCATCGCGGACAACAACAAGTCCTACGAGAAGAAAGAAGGCAAGGCGGAGACGGGCGACGCGGTCGTGCTGGACTTTGTCGGTTCGATCGACGGCGAGAAGTTCGATGGCGGTTCGGCCGAGGGCCAGACGCTGGTGATCGGCTCGGGCCGTTTCATTCCGGGCTTTGAAGAACAGCTGATCGGCGCGTCCGCCGGCGACGATGTGAACGTCAACGTGTCGTTCCCGGAGACCTACCAGGTGCCGACGCTGGCCGGTAAGGCCGCGCTGTTTGAGACCAAGGTCCACGAGGTGAAAGCCCCGAAGGAAACCGAGATCAACGACGAGTTCGCCAAGACGCTCGGCCTCGAAGGGCTCGATGCCCTCAAGGACGCCGTGAAGAAGGACCTCTCGGGCGAGCTGGAGTTCGCCACCCGCCAGCAGGTGAAGCGCGTGCTTCTGGATGCGCTCGACGAGCGTCATTCGTTCGATCTGCCGCCGCTGATGGTCGAAGCCGAGTTCAACCAGATCTGGGGCCAGTTCGAAACCGAGAAGAAGGCTGGCCGCCTGTCGGAAGAGGACAAGGCCAAGTCGGACGAGGAACTGCGCGCCGAATACCGCAAGATCGCCGAGCGCCGCGTGCGCCTTGGCCTGGTGCTGGCCGAGATCGGCCGCCGCGCCGAGGTGCAGATCACCAACGAGGAACTGGTCCGTGCGCTGCGCCAGGAAGCGTCGCGCTATCCGGGCCAGGAGAAGCAGGTGATCGAGTTCTACACCAAGAACCAGGGCGCGATGGCCCAGCTGCGCGCGCCGATCTACGAGGAAAAGGTGGTCGACTACATCCTCACCCAGGCCACGGTGACGGATAAATCGGTCACCCGCGAAGAGCTGATGAAGGTTATCGGCGACGACGAATAGTCGCCGAAACACCCTCATTACCTGCGAAACCTGTTGAAACGCCCTCGGCGCGCCCCCCGTTTACCGTGGGGGACTTGCGCCGGGCCTCTCGCGTTCGGATATTGCTAACTCAAGCCATGCTTTGAGTCTGTCGCCCGTCCTGGCGGCGGGCCAGCTCCGAAAGTCTCATGATGTCCGACTCCTATATCCAAGGGATCAACTTCTATCCCACCGTGATCGAGCAGAGCTCGCGCGGGGACCGGCCCTACGACATCTATTCCCGCCTGCTGAAGGACCGGATCATCTTCGTGACCGGTCCGATCGAGGACAATCTGGCGACGGCCGTTACGGCCCAGCTTCTCTTCCTGGAGTCCGAAAACCCCAAGAAAGAGATCGCCATGTACATCAACAGCCCGGGTGGACACGTCCATTCCGGCCTCGCGATCTACGATACGATGCAATACATCCGCAGCCCGGTTTCGACGGCCTGCATCGGCATGGCGGCCTCGATGGGCGCGCTTCTGCTGTGCGCGGGCGAGAAGGGCATGCGTTTCTCGACCCCGAACAGCCGGATCATGGTTCACCAGCCCTCGGGCGGGTTCCGTGGCGTCGCGACGGATATCGAGCGGCACGCGCTGGACATCCTTTCGGTCAAGAAGCGCCTGAACGAGATCTATGTCCGGCATACCGGACAGCCTTACGAGGTGGTCGAAAAGACCCTGGATCGTGATTCGTTCATGACGGCGTCGGAGGCGCAGGCCTTCGGGATCGTCGACAAGGTGTACGAAAAACGCGCTGCTGCGGCAGATTAGGCCTGATTTTGGGCGATTTTTATATCCGAGCCGCCTGAAGGATGTGCAGCCGCGAACCTTGCGGCGCCCGCCTTGCTATGGTCGGATGGTGGCCTTGAACCTATCGGAAACGATTGAAATATAAGAATCATGGTTCAGGCGTGGTGGATCGCGCCTTGGGGTTAATGCAGCCCCAGGTGCTTTGAGGTGTCGATGAACAAGAACACACCCGGCGGAGACAGCAAGAATACGCTGTATTGCTCGTTCTGCGGCAAGTCCCAGCACGAAGTGAAGAAGCTCATTGCAGGGCCAACCGTATTCATCTGCGATGAATGCGTCGAACTCTGCATGGACATCATCCGCGAAGAGTCGAAGACGGCGCTCGTGAAGTCGCGCGATGGCGTTCCGACGCCGCGCGAAATCTGCGACGTGCTGGACGATTACGTCATCGGCCAGTTCAAGGCCAAGCGCGTGCTGTCGGTTGCGGTTCACAACCACTACAAGCGGCTCAATCACGCAGCCAAGAATTCCGACGTCGAGCTGTCGAAGTCGAACATCCTGCTGATCGGACCGACGGGTACGGGCAAGACGCTGCTGGCGCAGACGCTGGCGCGCATCATCGACGTTCCGTTCACGATGGCCGACGCGACGACGCTGACCGAAGCCGGTTACGTCGGCGAAGACGTCGAGAACATCATCCTGAAGCTGCTGCAGGCTTCCGACTACAACGTGGAACGTGCGCAGCGCGGCATCGTCTACATCGACGAGATCGACAAGATTTCGCGCAAGTCCGACAACCCGTCCATCACGCGCGACGTGTCGGGCGAGGGCGTACAGCAGGCGCTGCTCAAGATCATGGAAGGCACGGTTGCTTCCGTTCCGCCGCAGGGCGGCCGCAAGCATCCGCAGCAGGAGTTCCTGCAGGTCGACACCACGAACATGCTGTTCATCTGTGGCGGCGCGTTTGCGGGTCTCGACAAGGTCATCTCGGATCGTGGCCGCGGCACGTCGATTGGCTTCGGCGCGAACGTTGTCGATCCCGAAGACCGCCGCACCGGCAAGGTCCTGCAGGACTGCGAGCCGGAAGACCTGGTGAAGTTCGGCCTTATCCCGGAATTCATCGGCCGCCTGCCGGTTATCGCGACGCTGGAAGACCTTGATGAGACCGCTCTCATCCAGATCCTGACCGAGCCGAAGAACGCGCTTCTCAAGCAGTACCAGCGCCTGTTCGACATGGAGAGCGTCAAGCTCACCTTCACCGATGACGCGCTTGCCGCCGTCGCCCGTCGCGCCATCCAGCGCAAGACCGGCGCGCGCGGCCTGCGGTCGATCATGGAAGGCATCCTGCTCGACACCATGTTCGAACTGCCCAACCTGCGCGGCGTGGAAGAAGTTGCGATCAACGCCGAAGTCGTGGAAGGCCGCTCGCGTCCGCTCTACGTCCACTCGGCGAAGGAAGAGAAGACCGCCAGCGCATAGCTTCCGGTTGCTCTGGACTGACCAACATTCGCGGCGGCCGCCCTCACCGGGCGGCCGTTTGCCATTCGGCCGGGCCCTGGCGACTCAGGTCGGGCTCGCAATGAATGGCGCGCAACGGGCGGCCTGTCCCAGCGATCGTCTGATCTGTGGGCCAATTTATCCAGTTAAAACATGCCGCATGTGCGTGGGTTGAATGCTGACCCGTGACGGGCCACTTTGATCCTCAAGTGAATGTCCGGACCGATCTTCCCCGCATGGTCCCGGCCTTCCTCCCGCTGGTGAGCTTCAAGCAAGGCGCCGGCGGCGAAGTAAGGAGAAAAGAGTTATGACGAACATCCTCCCAGTTCTGCCCCTGCGCGACATCGTGGTGTTCCCACGCATGGTCGCTCCCCTGTTTGTCGGGCGTGACAAATCCGTGCGCGCTCTCGAGGAAGTCGAGAAGGGCGGCGGCGAAATCCTGCTCGTTGCGCAGAAGGAAGCCGGCGTCGACGACCCGGCTGAAGAAGACCTCTACAATGTTGGCGTGGTCGCCTCGATCCTGCAGCTGCTGAAGCTGCCGGACGGCACCGTGAAAGTGCTGGTCGAAGGCAAGCACCGCGCCCGCATCGTCAAGCTGATCGACAAGGGCGAGTACTACGCCGCCGAACATTCCTCGCTTGAGGAGAAGCGTTCGGAGTCGCAGGAATCCGCCGCGCTCATGCGCGCCGTGATCGAGCAGTTCGACGGCTACGTGAAACTGAACCGCAAGATCCCGGCCGAGACGGTCGGCACGGTCAGCGCGATCACCGACCCCGGCCACCTGGCCGATGCGGTGGCGGCGCAACTCTCCATCAAGATCGAGGACAAGGAATCTCTGCTTGAGCTGGTCGATGTTATCGAGCGGCTGGAGAAGGTGTTCTCCCTCATGGAAGGCGAGATCGGCATGCTCCAGATGGAGCGGAAGATTCGCAACCGCGTAAAGCGGCAGATGGAGAAGACCCAGCGCGAGTACTACCTCAACGAGCAGATGAAGGCGATCCAGCGCGAGCTTGGCGACGGTGACTCCGGCGGCGGCGAGCGTGACGAGATCGGCGAGCTTGAAGAGAAGATCGCCAACACGCCGATGTCCGAAGAAGCGCGCGCCAAGGCCGAGGCCGAGGTGAAGAAGCTTCGTCAGATGTCGCCGATGTCGGCCGAGAGCACGGTCGTGCGCAACTATCTCGACTGGATGGTCTCGCTGCCGTGGGGCCGCAAGAAGGAAGTCGTGCGCGATCTCCAGTTCGCTGAGGACGTGCTGAACCAGGATCACTACGGACTTGAGAAGGTGAAGGAGCGTATCCTCGAACACCTCGCCGTGCAGACGCGCGCGGACAAGGTGCGCGGGCCGATCCTGTGCCTCGTTGGTCCTCCCGGCGTCGGCAAGACGTCGCTGGGCAAATCCATCGCGAAGGCGACGGGTCGTGACTTTGTGCGTGTGTCGCTGGGCGGCGTGCGTGACGAGGCCGAAATCCGCGGCCACCGCCGGACCTATATCGGCTCGATGCCGGGGCGCGTGATCCAGTCGATGAAGAAGGCAAAGAGCGGCAACCCGCTGTTCCTGCTCGATGAGATCGACAAGCTTGGCCAGGACTACCGGGGCGATCCGGCCTCGGCCCTGCTGGAAGTGCTCGACCCCGAGCAGAACGTGACGTTCAACGACCACTATCTCGAGGTTGACTACGATCTCTCGGATACGATGTTCATCACGACGGCCAACTCGCTGAACATGCCGCAGCCGCTGCTCGACCGGATGGAGATCATCCGTATCGAGGGCTACACGGAAGACGAGAAGGTCGAGATCGCCAAGCGTCACCTTCTGCCCAAGACGATCGAGAACCACTCGCTGCGCGAGGGCGAACTGATCGTTGAGGACAGCGCGATCCGCGATCTCATCCGCTACTACACCCGCGAGAGCGGCGTGCGATCGCTGGAGCGTGAGATGGCTCGCCTGGCCCGCAAGGCCGTCCGCGACATCGAGATGAAGAAGACGACCTCGGTCACGGTCAACGGCGACAATCTCGACAAGTTCGCCGGCGTGCGGAAGTTCCGCTTCGGCATGGCTGATCGCGAAGATCAGATCGGCGTCGTCACGGGCCTCGCCTGGACGGAAGTCGGCGGCGATCTGCTCACCATCGAAGCCGTGCAGATGCCCGGACGCGGCCGCATGACGGTCACCGGCTCCCTGCGCGATGTGATGAAGGAGTCGATCTCGGCTGCGCAATCGCTGGTTCGCTCGCGCTCGGTGCAGATGGGCATCCGCCCGCCTGTGTTTGAGAATACGGACATCCACGTGCACGTGCCGGACGGCGCGACGCCCAAGGACGGCCCGTCGGCGGGTATCGCGATGACGACGGCCATCGCCTCGCTGCTGACCGGCAATCCGATCCGCAAGGATATCGCCATGACCGGCGAGATCACGCTGCGAGGCCGGGTGCTGCCGATTGGCGGCCTGAAAGAGAAACTGCTCGCGGCCCTGCGTGGCGGCATCAAGACGGTGCTGATCCCCGAGGA
>Ga0075152_10001139_pt1 | contig 19223 bp, 14 predicted proteins | sample JI61114C2DNA_FD_70964 | JGI IMG/M metagenome (GOLD analysis project Ga0075152, IMG submission 70964) | Wastewater effluent complex algal communities from Wisconsin, to seasonally profile nutrient transformation and Carbon sequestration -... | ecosystem: Engineered > WWTP > Effluent > Algae...
AGATTGGGATCGACATCGGCTTCGAGAGATGAGGTGTGGCCTAGCTGAAAGCGTTGCGCGGCGGCGTAGGCGATCATGGCGGCGTTGTCCGTGCTCAGATCGGGGCGGGCGAGCAGGAGAGTGAGGCCTGCTTTTTCACAGCGTGCGGTGAGCTTGGCGCGCAGGCCGCGATTGCAACTGACACCGCCGCTGACGGTGACGAGCTTTTCCCCGCAGCGGCGTGCGGCGAGGATGAGTTTCTCGACAAGGACTTCACAGATGGCCTCCTGCACGCTGGCGCAGACATCGGCGAGCACGGTTTCGTTTTGCAGATCCAGCTTCGGCAGCTCGTAGAGCACGGCGGTTTTCAGGCCGCTGAAGCTGAACTCGAGGCTCGTGCCATCGAGGAAACTGCGTGGGAAGCTGTAGGCATCGGCGCGGCCCTGGCGGGCGAGTTTGTCGATCTCAGGGCCACCGGGATAGGGCAGGCCGATCATCTTGGCGATCTTGTCAAAGGCCTCGCCAGCGGCGTCGTCGCGTGTGCGGCCTAGCAAACGATACTCGCCCACGCCGGTCATGTGGATGAGCATGGTGTGACCACCGCTGACGATGAGGGCGACGCTGCGCCTCGGCGGTCCATTGCCCGCCATGAAGGGGGAAAGCAGATGCCCCTCCATGTGGTTCACGGCGAGGAAAGGTTTTTGTTCGGCCACGGCGAGCGCCTTGGCCATGCTGGTGCCGATGAGCAGGCTGCTGACCAATCCAGGACCGCTGGTGGCGGCGAAGGCTTGGATGTCCGGCAGCGTGAGCCCTGCCTCGGCGAGCACCTGCTCCACGAGCGGACGCACATGCAGGATGTGATTCCGCGAGGCGACCTCTGGCACGACACCGCCGAACCGACGATGAATCTCGATCTGTGAGGCGATGGCCGAGGCGAGCACTTCCCCCTCCGCCGTGCAGATGGCGGCGGCGGTTTCGTCACAGGAGGATTCGAGGGCTAGGAGCATTGAGTTTTTTAACAGGAGATGGGGAGGTTTGAAGTTCTCCCATTCACATCAGAGGCCGGCCATGAGCTGGACGAAGCGGAGACCTTCGACGGTGAGCTTGCCGCTGTTGCTGATGAGGCCGCGTGTCTGGTAGTAGTGCGGGGTGCTGCTTTCTTTGAGCCAGGTCAAGGCGGCGCCACCGGTGGCCTGCGAGCCTGCGGCGATGGAGAGCGGCAGGCCCCAGCGGTTGCATTTGATCTTCCAGGAGGGGGCGACTGTGGCGGCACCCTCGCGCAGCCAGGGGTATCTTTGCAAAAGCTCCAGCCGAGCACTGCCGGGCACGGTGATTTCAAACTGTGCCGCACTCTGCTTCACCCACGCGGCGACGGAGAGTTCGGGGTTCCTGGCATGAGCCAGATACAGCGCCTGGAGGTCCAGCCCGAGAAGGTTCATGCCGTTGTAGATGCCGTGATGGTTCGGCGAGGCGATGCCTGTGCTGTACCAGGCTTCGAACTGCTCATTGAGCATCACATTCAGCTCCACATGTACATGCGCGCGACGCTGATCGATGCCGCTGCCGGTGTAGCCCATGCGGGCGATGGCCTGCCCGGCGGCGACCTGCGTGCCGATGGCGACCTTGGTCTCTTTTAAATGCGCGTAGAGGGAGAAAAACGGCCCCTCGCCCCAGTCATGCCGGATGACGATGTAGCTGCCGTAGTTGCTCTTCCCCGAAGGCGTCACATGCACCACCTGACCCGCGAGGATGGCGCGCACGTCATCGAGCGGATCTCCCCGCGCATCGCGCTGGAGCGGCTTCACATCCATGCCCTCATGGAAACGCGCATACGCGATGCCGCCGCTCGTGCGCCGTGGATCACGCCAGAAGCCAAACTGCCCGCCCTCCCAGGGATAGCTGACCTGCCCTTCGAAGTTGCGGTCCACGAACTGGAAATAGTCGGGCCCGCCGCCTTTCAGCAGGGCATCATTCGCCGTGGGCAGGCGGAGATCGAGAGCCACGCAGGGCAGCGAGCTGAGGGCGAGGAGAAGGAGAAAGCGGTGCATGGGGGGGCGGAGAGTGGCACATACTGCGAGGAGTTGCACGGGCGGAGATCATCCGTCAAACCAACCTGCGCCTCCGCCCAGTAGCTGCGGGTGCAAGCCCTTGGGTGCGTCTCCCCATTCTAGAGAAATAGTTTTCTGAGCCGAGAGGAATGTCCCCCCCCGACTGTGGGAAATGACCCGCCTTATGACGCTGGGGATAAGACCGCATGAAGAGCTTCTACCACACGAAATGTCCGTGACACGATGAGGATGATCATGATGGCTGGTTTCCATGAACAATGACCCAGACCTCATCGAACAAATGGCGGACTTGCGCCGAGACGTCAAGGCCCTGGACCAGACCGTCCGTGGTTTCTTGGTCGTGCTGGTCGTGGTGAGCTTGTTTTATGTCTCACGCATCCTTCTGCTGTCGGCGAATTTCGAGAGTATTTATGCCGACATGCTGGGAGATCTGACCAAGGTACCTGCCTTCACGAGGTTTCTGTTTGAGTCCCCCATGCAGATCATGGGCGGCCTGTGGGCTTTGACCAGCATCGCCCTCCTGGGGATTCTGAAGAGTCGGAGTTCCCTTCATGCGGGCACCACAGGTATTTTCACTTTGCTCTGTCTGATCGCCTGCACGCATTTGATCACGACCTCCCTGCTGGAGCCCCTCCTCAGTGTGGTGAAAGCACTCTCTGGCGCCTAGCCCGGCCTGTCTCAAACACCTCAGTGCCGCCGATATTTGTGCCGGATCACTTCTTCTCCGCCAGTGCCTTCGCGATGGCTGGCTCCAGAGCGGGGCCGCGAAGTCCGACGGCGAGGACTTTGCCAGTGTCACCATCAATGAGGTAGGTGGCGGGGATGGAGTGGACATTGTAAAGCTGGCCCACACTGGCCTCCCAGCCTTTGCCATCGCAGACATGCGCCCAAGTCATCTTTTTGTCTTGGATGAAGGTCGGCAGCCTGGGCTTGCTGCGTTCATCGTCGAGGCTGATGCCGAGGATCTCGAAGCCGGCGGCGTGATGCTTTTCATAAGCGGAGATGACGTTCGGCAGTTCGGCGATGCAGGGGCCGCACCAGGTGGCCCAGAAGTCGAGCAGGACGACTTTCCCTTTGTAACTGGCGGGCATGGCGATCTTCGCGCCATCGAGTGTGGTAGCTTCGAAGGCGGGAGCCGTGTCACCTGCTTTGGTGGTCACGGGCACTTTGACCTCGGCGACGGTCTTTGTGGATTTTACGATCTGGAAAGAGGCTCCGCTGGGGGTTAAACCGGCCAGTTCATATGTCGTGCCTTCGATATTGAAGGGGCTGGTGACGCTGAAGCGCTCGCCACGGAAGTCGTATTTGCCGTCGCCATTCAGATCGAGCCGGAGGCTTGCCTTGGCCTGGCTGAAGTCGCCCTTCGCCAGATCATCCGCGAGGAGCGCCTGCACCTGCTTGCCTCCAATCTCAGCGGTGCCGATGCGTGCGTAGTCGGAGTAGTAGAGCAGGTTGTTTTGCGGGCGCCTGGGTTCGTTCTTGTCGAAGCGGTAGGCATTCAGGCGAACTGGCAGGATCTCCTCACCGCATTTGAGATCGACCATGAAACCGCCATTGCCGGTCCGGTATTCTTTGCCGTCTTTGGCCTTGGCAGTGCGCAGCTTCCACTCAGCGGGTGGATCATCGGTTAGATCGCCGTTGGCATTGCTGTCCACCAAGAGGCGGGGTGCATCGGAGTCTGGCTTATCCACGATGAAAGCAAAGGTGCGCTGGCTGCCTTCAGGCCCCATTTTGATCTCGCCAAACTCGGGGGCGGAAAGATCGGCAGGTGCTTTCAGGATTGATGCGGGTTGTGAGGTGGAGGTGGCGGCACGCTGCGGTGAGTAGCCGCCCATTTTTGACACGGCACCTGAGGCGGTGAGAGGTAGTTTGACCTCAGCTCCCGACAGCGAACTGGCGAGACAGAAGCCCAGAGTCATCAGAGGCAGGCAGGGCAGGGGAAGTGTGCTCATGGTGGTGATGGTTGGCGGACCGTTTCACAGGATCAGCCAAAAGGAGGTCAAAAGGCAAGCCTGAACTGAGGTGATGAGGCATTGCGTCAGCGATGACGCTGGTTTCCAATGGGCCATGCTGGAATCACGACAAGACCCCATCGCCCCGCGCCATGTCTTTGCCTGGCGCTTCGTGAAGTTTCTTCTCGGTGCGCAGCTTCTCGCTGGGTTCGCGCTCGGGCTGGGAGTGCTGGGTTACCACTACATCGCTGGATTTACCTGGGTGGACTCGCTGCTGAATGCCTCCATGATCCTCGGTGGCATGGGGCCCATGGGCGAGCTGCCAAGTGATGCCGCCAAGGTCTTTGCCAGCGCTTACGCTCTCTTCAGCGGCCTCGTTTTCATCACCGTGACGGGCATCGTGCTTGCCCCGGTGGCGCATCGCGTGCTGCATCTTTTCCATCTCGATAACGACGACATCAATCCTTCATGACCACCTCCAAAACCGAACGCGTCGTCATCCTCGGCGCGAGTGACAAACCTGACCGCTATTCCAACATGGCTCAGCTTCTCCTGCGCGAGCACGGTCATGAGGTGGTGCCCGTGCATCCGAAGCTCACGAGTATCGAAGGTGTGCCCGTGGTGGCAGATCTTTCTCAGATCTCCGGCCCGGTGGACACGGTGACGATGTATGTCGGGGCGGCCATCTCCAGTGGCCTAGCTGACAAACTCATCGCTCTGAAACCACGACGTGTGATCTTCAATCCAGGCTCGGAGAATCCAGCGCTCGCTGCCAAGCTGGAGGCGGCGGACATCGCTGTCGAGGAGGCCTGCACGCTGGTGCTTTTGCGTACAGGGCAGTATTGAAATTAAAAGCGCGCTTGCAGCAGCGGCATGATCTCGGGTAAATCGGATGGAATGATCGCCCGCACCTACTCAGCCACACTTGTTGGAGTCGATGCCGTGGAGGTGGAGATCGAGTCCTTCGACGGCGGCGGGAATCCGAAGATGTTCATCGTGGGTCTGCCGGATGCTTCGGTGAAGGAGAGCCGCGAGCGTGTCACGGCAGCCATCGCGTCCTGCGGATTCGCGATGAACGATGGCGTCACGACGGTGAACTTAGCACCAGCGGATTTGAAGAAGGAGGGGCCGGGCTTTGACCTGCCCATCGCCATCTCGCTGATCGCGCATCGGATCAAAATCCCCATCCCTATTCTGGCCGAGTCGGCGATGATCGGGGAGCTGGCGCTCAATGGTGAACTGCGCCCCGTGCGCGGCTTGCTCGCCGTGGCATTGGAAGCGCGGGCGAAGGGCCGGAAGCGCCTGCTCGTACCTAAAGTGCAGGCTGCTGAGGCCAGCGTGGTAGCAGGCATCGACATCATCGGCGTGCATCATTTGCGGGAGGTGGTGGAGTATTTAAAAAGCGATATCGAGCTGCCGCCGGAGCCCTGCCGTGCCACGGAGTTCTTCGCAGCGGCCGCGTATTACGACATGGACTTTGCCGATGTGAAGGGCCAGCGCGATGCGAAGCGCGCCATCGAGGTGGCTGTGGCGGGAGGGCATAACATCTTGATGGTCGGGCCGCCGGGCACGGGCAAAAGCATGATCGCTAAACGTGTCGTTACCATCATGCCGTCCATGACCGAGGAGGAGGCCATCGAGACGACCAAGATCCACAGCGTCAGCGGTCTTCTCAGCGAGCAGCAGGCCTTCGTGGCCACGCGTCCGTTCAGATCGCCACATCACACAATCAGCGATGCGGGGCTGCTCGGCGGCGGCTCCAATCCTGGGCCGGGCGAGGTCTCGCTTGCTCACAATGGCGTGCTGTTTCTCGATGAACTGCCCGAGTTCCGCCGCAGCACGCTGGAGGTGATGCGCCAGCCGCTGGAGGACGCCCGCGTCACCATCTCCCGCGCTGCGGGCACGGTCACTTTCCCGTCCTTGTTCATGCTCGTGGCGGCAATGAATCCCTGCCAGTGTGGCTTCTTCGGCGACACTCGCCGCGCCTGCCGCTGCTCGTCGATCATGGTGCAAAAGTATCGTCAGCGCATCAGCGGGCCGCTTTTGGACCGCATCGACCTGCATCTCGACGTGCCGCTGGTGGACTATCAGGCGCTAAAAAGCACCGAACCCGTGGAGTCTTCTGTCGAGATCCGTGCTCGTGTGGAAAAGGCGCGCGCGATACAAACGGAACGCTTCAAAGGCTGCAAGGGTGTGCATACCAACAGCAGCATGACGCCGCGCCTCATCAAGAAACACTGCGAGCTCGAAAGCGAGGGCAGCGCCATGCTCGAGCACGCCATGGGTGAGATGCACTTTAGCGCGCGTGCGCATGACCGCATTCTGAAAGTGGCGCGCACGCTGGCGGACTTGAAGAGCCTCGATAAAATTGATGCCGACAGCGTGCTCGAAGCCGTGAACTACCGCACGCTGGATCGCAATCTCTGGCAGTAGCACGCCCACTCTTTCCCAAACATGACCACCATCCTCTGCTTCGGCGATTCCAATACCTGGGGTTTCGATCCCGCCTTCATCACCGCGCCTTTTCCGCGCCGTCACCCACTCGATGTCCGCTGGACGGGACTGCTGGCGAAGGAACTCGGGGCGGACTTCCGCGTGATCGAAGAAGGGCAGAATGGCCGCACCACTGTGCATGATGATCCACTCAATATCGCGCGCAATGGCCGGGACTACCTGCCCGCCTGCCTGGAAAGCCACAAGCCCATCGACATCGTCGTCATGATGCTGGGCACGAATGATTTGAAGAGCCTCTACAATCTGCCGCCGGGTGAGATCGCCAATGGCGCGGGCATCCTGGCGCGCATGATCCTGAGCAGCACAGCAGGGCCGGATAATCGCGCGCCAAAGCTCCTGCTGGTGTGTCCGCCGCAAATCGGTGATCTCTCTCATTTGCCTGATCTGGAGGCGAAGATACCCAACGGCATTGCCCGAAGCACCCAGTTCCCACGTTATTACGAGGCTCTCGCGACCGCGCTTGGGTGCACTTACCTGAACAGTCAGGCCATTGTGCAAACCAGTCCGGTGGATGGCATTCATCTCGCGGCAAGTGAGCACGCGAAGCTCGCTCCAGCCATTGCTGCGAAGATTCTGGAAATGAATCGGGCCGCCCTTTGAGAGGCGGCCCGAAGCGGGATTCTAAGCTGGTTCCTCAGCAAGGCTGATTACTTGCGCTTCGCGGCCTTCTTGGCTGCCTTTTTAGCTGGGGCAGCTTTTTTGGCGGGAGCGGTCTTCTTCGCAGGAGCGGTCTTCTTCGCAGCAGCAGCTTTTTTCGAGGAATTACGGGGCACTGGAACTTTCTTCGCAGCAGCAGCCTTCTTGGAAAGAGGGGCTTTCTGCACCGTGGGTGCTTTGGCCGCAGCCTTGAGGATGCCAGCCACACCACCTTCGCGTTTCAGGCGGTCCATGAGCATTTTCTCACGGAACTCGATGGCTTCCTGGAGGACGGCGTCATGGTCTTCCTTCGTGTAGCGATAAACCTTCGAAACAGTGCGGCCTTTTTCAGCACGCACGGAGACAGCGATCAGGCGGGTGACCTTGCCCTTGGCGGTCTTGTATTTGCGGTAGGAGATGCCGACGTGACCGCTCTTGTTCTTCTTGTTTGAAGTATGGGCGATACGGCTGGCCTCCAGCGGGGACATCGTGCTGAGCATCTCGTCGCGGTAGGCGCGTGCGGCTTTCAGTGAACCTTTGAGTCCGCCGAAGAGGCTGTCAGAGAAGTGTTTCGTATGCAGACCACCTTCACGGGAGATGCAGACCTGGAAGCCATGAGTTTGTTTGGCGGCATCTGGGCGGGTGTCGATACGTTTGATGTTACGTTCGGAGAGGGGATTGGATCGGCGGCGCATGGTGTGTTTGTTGGATGGCGGAGAAAGGAGGGGTGAAGGTGGAGTTGGTAAGTGTCTGCGCAACTTGAAAATAATATGTGATCGTTCTAAACCAATTATCTTACGAATTGGCCGGTCGAAAAGCCTGCTCAATCTGCTTTTCAGAGCAAACCGTGCTCGACTCAGTGCTGACACCGCGCTTTGATCGCCCCGAAAATATGCCTCCCGAGTTTCTTTGCTTTTCGATAAGACTGCCCCTGTTCATCATTGCTGCGGCTTGCCTGACGCAATGTGCGACAAAGCCATCCACACCTACCCTCATCCCGCCGGATGACACTTTTTGGGTCGATGAGCATTCGGAAGGATCCCCCAAGATTGTCATCAGCCTGGAAGAGCAGCGTGTGGGCCTGTTTAAAGGTAACCAACTCGTCGGTCTCTCCCCCATTTCCTCTGGCAAGGAGGGTAATGACACCCGACCAGGCGTCTTTAAAGTAACCGAGAAGGATGAGGATCACCGCTCTTCTTGGTATGGCGCTTTTGTTGACGAAATAGGAAATGCTGTCGTGGATGATGTCGATGTGCGCAAAGACTCGCCCCCTCCTGGCGCAAAATTCATGGGAGCGAGCATGAACTGGTTTATGCGCTTCAATGGTGCCATCGGGATGCATCAGGGGTATTTGCCGGGGTATCCGGCCTCTCATGGTTGTATCCGTCTGCCGGAAAAAATGGCGATTTTATTTTACCAGACCACCCCCAATGGCACGACCGTGGAGGTGAAAAAAAATGCCGACCTGATCGCCCAGCGCCCTGGCAACGCTCCGCCAGTCAGATCTCTTGCCGGCACGCCTGCCGGAATCGTGCCGCCGACAGTGTCCTCTTCCTCTGGCCTTCGGTCCATATCTCCCGTCGTGCCTGGCGTGCCTGCTGCGCCGATGACCCTGGCTCCGGCTCCCAAACCGACCAGAAAAAAAGCCCTCGTGACTCCCACGATGTATCTGGATGGCTACGGCCCACAGTGATCATTCACCAAAGACAGGCGCGGTGGAGTCACCTTCGATCTTGCCGTCAAAGCTGGCGCTTGATATGCTCTGATTATTCGATGTGCTGCATACGCGGCACAGCTCTTTGATATTCTTTCGCGGTGGCAGGAGCACTTGTCCTGCTGCTGCTCAATTTCCTGCGGTGTTCGTCCTCAGACTGATGTGGCCCGACCCGTTTTTATGACACCGGGAGTTCGTGACCTGGGTTGTCTTGTCATGCCTTCACTGGAAGACAGCGCCCTTGTTCATGGACACCCACCTCGTCTCCCCTGGGATACGAGGCCCCCAGATCGAACGGCACAGGTGGGAATACCGAAGCGCCCCGGCTTTTGTCCGGGGCGCTTTCTTTTTGCATCACGTTCAGCCTTCGATGTTTGGCGTTTGATGTTCGGTGTTCGGCTTTTCCTTATCCTCCTTCACCTCCATTTCCACCCAGTCAGGTCCATCCTTTGCCCGCCGCCATTCATTGTAGGCCAGCACCACGACCAGCCCTGTGATGGCGGCGCTGACTTCCAGGATAAAAGGAGTGGCCAAATAACCAGCGATGGTCATGAAGGACTTCGCTAGCAGTTCACGACCAAGATCACTCACCTGCCAGACTGTCACACAGCCGACGATGAACAGTCCGAGAAAAATAAGCGGGGCGATCCACCAGCCTTTGGCCGGTAGGGTGGGTTGATCCTTCATGCCTCTCCTTACTCCACTCGGCCAGGATTTCCAGCATGTGCTTCACGCGCCTCTTCCTCAGTCACTGGGATGGCCTTTAAAATTTTGGTCGGCTCCGCTGCTGCATTGACCGACGAATTCGCCCTGGCGGAGAGTGGCGGAGCCGGTGCTTCTGCCAAAGGACGTGTGGTGGCCTCGACCTTTTGTTGAGCAAGGCGATCCTCTGCCACATATTTTCCCCAGATACCTGTACCTGCGAGCACGAGTACAAAAATAAACAGCCCCGCAGGCACGGGAGATCGTCGTGAGCGTCCCTTCGTCGCTGCTTGACTTAAGTGTCCAAGTCTCTGCCCACGCGGTACCACCCACAGGCCATGGTTTTCCGTCAGATACCTGTAATCACGTGGTCCACCAAGTACACCGCCGGGCAGCTCATGGAGGATCGGACTGGCATCGACTTCGAGGAACTGGCTGTAGCGGCGCAGGAAGGAGCGCGCATACGTCATGCTGCCAAAAGCCGCATAATTGTCCTGTTCCAGCAGGTGCAGCCGAGCCACCGGGATGCGCGTCTCGTGCGCAGCGTCGAGCAGGCTCAGACCGCGCCTCTCGCGGGCGGCCTTGAGTGTCTGTCCGATGGGAGTGAGCATGACGTTTGAAATGACCGAGAAATGACTATGCCGATAGTGCCATGGAGGTTACAGGATGCGATGATTTTTTTCAAACAGGGAAGAATGAGCGGACTCATTCTCCAGCCTTCGTGGCATCCCAGGCAGCGTCCATTTCCTCCAGGGTGGCTTCGCCGAGTTTTTTGCCTGCGGCGGTGAGCTGGTCTTCCACAGCATGGAAGCGGCGGATGAATTTCTCATTCGTCGCCGCCAGTGCGGCTTCGGAGCCGATGTCCAGCTTGCGGGCGAGATTGACGACGCTGAAGAGCAGGTCGCCCAACTCTTCCTCCATGGCGGCGGTTTCTCCTTTCGCGATGGCTTCCTCCAACTCGGCGATTTCCTCACGCAGCTTGCCGAAGACGGGAGCCACATCCGGCCAGTCGAAGCCGACTCGGGCGGCCTTTTTTTGCAGCTTCTGGGCACGCATCAGCGCGGGCAGACCATTGCCGACACCGTGGAGATGGCCCTCCTTCTGAGTGCCTTTTTCCTGGCGCTTGATGGCATCCCATTGGGTCAAAACAGCGTCGGAGGTGGCGGCGCTGGCCTCGCCAAAGACGTGAGGATGGCGGCGGATGAGCTTCTCGGAAAGGCCGTGCGCCATTTGATTCAGATCAAAGGCACCCGTCTCGCTGGCGATCTCGGCGTGGAGGACGGGCTGGAGGAGCAGATCACCCAATTCCTCGCAGATGAGGGTGGGATCGCCGCTCTTGATGGCATCGACGACCTCGTAGGCCTCCTCCAAAACATGCGGGATGAGAGATTCGTGAGTCTGCTCCATGTCCCAGGGGCAGCCGCCGGGGGCGCGCAGGCGATGGACGATATAGCGGAGGCGGGTCAGGCCGTCGGGATGATCGAGACTCATGGCCTGCCGCTAGCGCGAAAAACCGCCGCTGGCATGGAAAAAGTTTGCGCCACCCGCTGATGTGCCTACCGACTCGCCTGTCTCCTTTTCGGACGCACCTGCGTAAGCTCACATCCAAACCCCAATACTGACATGGCCTCTGAACTTGTTTTAAACCTGAACGATTCGAATTTCGACGCTGAAATCGCCGCATCTACCGTCCCTGTGATCGTGGACTTCTGGGCTGAATGGTGCGGCCCATGCCGCATGCTCGGCCCTGTGCTGGATCAACTCGCCGCCGAGAAAGCCGGAGCCGTGAAAGTGGTGAAGGTGAACGTGGATGAAAATCCCGGCCTCTCCCAGAAATACGGCGTCCGCTCCATCCCGATGCTGCTCTTCATCAAAGGCGGCGAGGTGAAGGACACCGTCGTCGGCGTGCAGTCCAAAGCTGCACTCGCCAGCAAGCTCGACGCGCTGGCCTGATCCGGCCTTAACACAAAGCGAACTCTCCTCACGGGTGATCTGGCATGGCCGGGTCACCCGTTCTCACGTCACTCCAAAGCCTGAATAATCACCCCAGGCGTCGTGCTAGGAAAGCGGCCAATACGCGGCACTTCTAATGAATGGAAGAGACCGATGCCCTGATTCAGACCGGGGATGAAGAGCCCATCAAACATGCCAAAAGAGATTCTGGCAGAAGCCGGAGCCACCAAACCCTGACGGGTGAAGACAAACCATGTCCAGCCGGAGAAGGTGCCTGCTGCGGTGGTGGTCAGACTCTGCACCACGCCGCCGCGCTCGGGTCTGAGCCAGGCACTGCCCGCAGGTCGTGACTGATGCGTGGTGGTGAGGGTGAAGTCCTGCGTGAGCTGGCTGACGGTGATCCGCGCGTTTGGAACCTGATTGCCGACACCGAGCAGTCGGGTGCCGCGTGCAGGTGACTTCCACAGACCGCCGCGGATGAGCATCGCGGCATCGCCAGCCTTCCAGTGAGTCATGGTGGCGCTGTCCTGGTAGGGCGAGGAGGGCACCGTGCAGCCTGCCTGCGTGCTGGTGAGGAGTGTGGTGCTGCCTACCTCGGGCACGAGCCAGCCGGAGACAGTCTCGCCCAAAGCTAGCGCCATGTAGAAGGGCACGCGGGGGGATGATCCTGCGCTTGTGATCCAAGTCGTGCTTTGTGTTAGCGGACGCACTTCTGGGCGGATGGCATGGGTCATTTTCCCCGCGATGGTGACGGTGCCTTTGGCGGTGAAGCTGGCTTTCGCAAAACCTACGGCAAGACGCTCAGGCACATCGGCTGCGGGCAGCAGGGCGAGGTGACAGGCACCGATGAGGCTGCTTTGTGCCAAAGTGCGTCCGCCTTCGCCCACGAGGGATTCATCAATGAAGATGAAGAGCGCTCCATCCCTAATTTCAAAATCCAGGGCCAACGGCTGGAGCCCTTTTTGTGTGGCGATGCCTTCGCCGACTGCCTCCGTGGCTGAAGTCACATTCAGAGTGCCGGTGAAGCGCTGCGTGGTGGTCTTGCTGGGCACGAGATTGGCCTGAAGGGTAGCTGTCCATGATCCATTCGCGGTCACGACGAGGGAAAGCAAGCCGCCGCGTCCATGCAGCACGTCGGGCCGCCTTTCCAGCAGTCCGAGATACTGTCCGGCGAGCTGCTGGGGCAGGATTTCCAAGGTCAAGGTGAAGGCTGTGAAGACACCCGTGACACGATCACGAGCCCGAACCTTGACAACAAAAGTGCCGAAGCGGGTCGAACGTCCGCTGATCTGTCCGGTGGCTGGATTCAGCATGATCCCCGGTGGCAGACCGGTGGCTTCGAAGCGGTCGTAGAGGCTGGAATCGGCAAGCTGTTGCGTGAGCGCTTGCCCCTGCATGAGGGAAAGGTTCGTCAGAGGAGCTATCGGGCCGCTGAGGCCGCGCAGGTTCAGCTCGAAGGCGTTTTGCGCATAGCCATGTCGAGTCATGGACTCCAGGGTGAGACGCAGCCGGGCAGAGCGCGGACCTGAAGCCGAGGGGCGGAAGCGCAGGGTGAGTTCGACCTCGTTCCAAGTGATGTGGGAAGTCGGAGGCGTGTGGGTAATCTCGGCAGTGAAGTCGGCGGCATGGGCCCCTTCGATCTGGATGGCGAGATTCGCCGGTGCTGTGGAAGGATACGCAGGCTGGAGATTCAGGATGCTCGCCACATCCAATTTCACGGTGGTCTCGGTGCTGCTGCCAGCATTCATTTCGAGAGTGCTGAGACCATCGGAGAGAGCCGTGCCGGAAGCCTGCTCCTTTACTCGGATGTCAGGGCGGAAATTTCCCTCGTGACTGAGCTGGGCAAAGCCAAAGACAGGGCCGCCATTGCCATTGCCCGGCTGGCCGGTGGTCGCCGTGGGCGCAGGCCCGATGTAGAAGCCGCTCCAGGCATTCACGCCGATGAGCTGACCACCCACGAGCACCTTTCCATCCGCCTGCACATGCAGAGCATGGACATCGGCAGGCTGGCCGAGCACGGCATAAAAGCCGGCATCCACGGCCAGCGTGTCACGACGGTAGCGGCTGATCTGCTGCAAGCCTGGACTACCCCAGAAGCTCGGTCCCGGAGCCACGAGCAAACCACCGCCGGGCTGGAAGGCGATGGTTCGCGGCAGGCATTCCGCAAGCGTGGAGAAGGTATCCAAGGTCTGCTGCGCCATGACCGAGCCGAAGCGGGAGAGGCGGGTCAGCGCATCTGTAAAGGTGGTGGTTTGTATATACACCGGCTCCCAGATCCAGGCGTGAGCCAAGCCGAGGCTTATCTGGGTCTCACGATGCGCCACATAGATGTCCCCGCCCTGGATGACGATGTCATAAATCCTGCGTCCGTAACCAAATTGAGGATCAAGCCTGCCGTCAGGTTTGATTCGCCGGAGATCGCCATCATTGAAGAGCTGAGTGTTCCCGCTGGTGGCCATCATCTCCAGTGCATTGGTGTATTCACCGCCGAAAAGCACCGAGCCATCAGCCTCCAGCGCCAGGGCATTCACGGGAGCATTTGGGGAGACGAGCGTGAAGCTGCTGTCCTGCGTGCCATTGGCATTGAGACGGATAAGATTGGCCTGAGTGCCGAGACTGCCGGAGCCTGCGAGCATGACTTTGCCAGTCGGCAGCAGGAGCACATCCCGGCCTTTGAAGCTGCCCGCTGGCGGCGTGAAGCCCATGTCCAGCGTGCCGTCCGCATTCAGACGAGCCGCGCCCTGCCGTTTCGCGAGCCCGACTTGAGTGAAGTCGCCTACGATGAGCACACGACCATCTGCCTGAAGCGAGATCGCGGTGATCAGGCCATTGGGGAGCTGTGACAGTACTTTCGAGGTCAGCTCGGTGCCATCTTTGGCGATTCGCCTAACCTGATGAATCGCGCCGCCGCCAGTGGCAGAAGTGTAACCCGAGAGCAGGAGCGTCCCATCGGGCGCTTCGGCGATGGCGGTCGTCGTCCAGTTCGGGAGATCAGGGCGGAGCAAAGAGTCCGTGCCATTTGCGCCTGTGCCACCGAGCTGGATCTCGTAGCGAGCTTCATCGGCATCGTTGCTGGTGATCACGAGCGTGGCTCCAAGCGGGCCGAGATCGCTGGCGGTGAAGCTCACCGTCAAAGTGGCATCATTGTTCGGAGCAAGATTGCTGGCGAGACTGCCGACGCGGAAAGCGGAGGCATTCCGGCCACCCAGAGTCGCCGTGAGTCCGGTCAAAGACGCTGCGCCAAGATTACGGATGGTGAGTTGTCGGCTCACACCTGCGCTGCCCGGTGTGGCATGTCCCACATGGACCAAAGCAAAGTCGGTGGCGAGTTCGCGGCTGCCATCCAGCACGGCGATTTCGGGCCTCGGCGGCAGGCCTTCGCCGGTGAGATGAACGACAAACGGAGACTCATCAGGATCATCACTCTCGATCACCAGCCGGGCGCTGCGCTGGCCGACAGCGCTTGGGGAGAACTGGATCATTCCCGATGGGCGTACCTCGCCTGCATTCAAAACAGTGCCTGCATTCACAGTTGGGTGGCGCAGTGAGAAATCGGCTGCCGCATCTCCTTCAATCCGCAGATCGGTGATGCTCAGCGGACCTGTGCCAGGATTGCTGATGCCAAAATATTTGCCGTTGTTTTGAGTACCCAGATCCGCTGCGCCGAAGTCTGAGGTCATCCCGGAAATCATGTCCTCACTTTCGATGCGCACATGGATGTCCGGCGTCGGCGGAACACCACGCCCGGATAGCAGCAGACGTTTCAGTGGCTCCGCAGGATCATTGCTCGTGATCTCCAGCCAGGCGGTGTCGATGTCCGTGGCGTCAGGCGTGTAAGTGAGTAAAGCATAAGCCTGCCGACCGGGAGGCAAGGGATCCACAGTGCCTGGGCTTACCTGGAAGTAGGGTTGCAGGCTGCCGATCTGAAACCGATCCGCCTGAGGGCCGACCACCCGCACGGAGAGTCCGGTGAGGTTCAGCCCGCCCGCGTTACCCAAAAAGATGTTCTTGGCTGAGGTGCTGCCCAGCAGCACCCTGCCGAAGGAGACTAGATCTGTCTCCTGCGTGCGACTTTGCTCCACGATCAGTCGTGGCTGCGCCTCCACACCCACACCTGAAAAACTCAGCTCGATCTCTGGACGCTGCAGATCAGTGGTCAGAAGTTGCAGCGTGGCAGGACGCGGCCCCACAGAACTCGGCATGAAGGTTACTTGCAGCAGCAAGCGCTCACCGGGAGCCAGCGTGTGGACCGTCATCGAGCCGCTCAGACCATCCCGCCAGGTGCCACTGCCTGACGCTTGGAGAAAATAATCTGCAGCGCCGTCGCCTGTGAATGATTGAGGCGTGATGACTGCCATGCCGCTGCCCACATTGGTGATCTCCGTGTAGAAAACCATCGAGCGTCTCACCATCACGGATGGCACGGACTGCGGACTGCTTTGCAACCGCAGATCGGGCTGTGCCTGCGGAGCCAGCTCAGCCTGAGGAGAAAAGACTGCGCCGGGAGCGAGCGTGAAGAATTGCAGCTCATCCATGTCTCCCGTGAAGGAACTGCCACCTGCGGTCAGCGCGCCGCCGACTTGCAGTACCCTGATGCGGTGTGTGGGGAAAATCGCGCCAGAGACCAGATTCGGTGCCTGGATCGGCGCCGTGGAGGTCGGGCCCATGGCCTGACCATTCAAATACAGCGTGCTGATGCCGCCCTGACGCACCAGCGCCAGATGCTGCCAAGTGCCGACATGCACCGGCACTGCACCGACCCAGACTCCATTCGCCAGCATGCCCTTGAAGACACCGTCCACCTGCCAGAGGCCCATGCCATCGCCCGCTGGATCACCCACATGCACCAGCCGATGCGTCCCGGTCGTCCCCTCCGCACGCACCCAAAGCTGCACGCCGAGATCCGTGTGCTGGCCGAGACCGAAGTCCTCTCCCACGAGCGAGTCGCCCGCTGAGAAATGGAGCGCCGCCCGGCTGCCGATGGGAGACGCCGCCGTTCCAGCACTGGTTAGCGGCAGCAAGGACGGACCCGTGGAGGTTCCAGCCCGAAGCCGCCCCACAAAATCGGGCCGGATGTAGCCAACCACGGCAGGCGCGACATGAAAGCCCCAATAACCATCCCAGATGTCCTCATTCCCGAAATGAAGTGCCTGCTCCGCAGCCACCGGAGCTCCGCTGATGACACTAAGGTATTGCCCATCGCCGAAGCGGAAGAGCGCGTGATCCTGGATGGCGCTGGCGCGCGCACCGGCACCGATCACCTGGAAGCTGCGCTTAACCGATCCCGTGCTGTCCTCAGTCACCTGCACCGTTTCCTGAATGCGTTCAGTGCTTTGTGGATTCCACGCGATGTCAAAGCTCGTGCTCTCTCCAGGTCGCAAAGTGAAACGGTAGGGGCTGATGACCGAAAAGCCCGGCACAGGCACTGAGGAAGCCGGAGAGAGGTTTATGCCAAGAGAAAGGAACGCGAGCCTTCCCAAATTCTGGTTGTACAAATTTACCCTGCCGGTGAATGACCTGTTCCCCGCATTCACGAGGTGGAAGGTCTTCTTCACCGTCGTCCCGATGGCCGGGCTGCCAAAGTCGATGACCTGAGCTGCCGGGCCTGCTCCGACTTCTTCCAGCCAGAGATTCACGGGACGATCCGCACACGAACCGCTCAGCTCCATCACAAACTGCGTCGTGTTTGCCGCGCCCTGATCGATCCGCAGCGAGGCCAGATGCGGCCCCTCCAGCACTGGCAAAAAAGCCACCTGAAAAGTCGCGCTCGCCCCCGCCGCCAGTTCCTGCACGGGTGATGTCAGCGCAAACGATCCTGCCTGCGCTCTTTCGAGAGTCCAGCGCAGCCCCGTCAGCGCCGTCGAGCCTGAGTTTGTCACCGTGAATGAGGCCACCTCCAGCTCACCTGTAGCCAATTCGCGGAAGTGAGCCGCGTCACCATCTGCCACGACCTCTCCCGTGGTCCGCACTACTCGCAGTGCAGTGGCAGCAGGAGGGCGTGCCGGATCGTAAAGCTCCGCAGTCGCCAGTTGGTTATATTCCACATCATTGCCGCCGACCACCAGCACCTGCCCATTGTTTAGCAGCGTCGCTGTATGCTGATTGCGCCCCTTTCGGAGAGGCGAAATCGCCCGCCATTGATTCGTCGATGGGTCAAAGAGATCGGCAGCTCCAGTGCTGCGTGCATTTGAAAAGCCACCCGCCGCCAAAACCCGGCCATCTGGCAAAAGCGTAAGGCTGGGGCCAACCCGTGCCGTGTTTAAATCGCCAGCCGCCGTCCATGTCTGCGCGGCTGGATCAAACAACTCCGTCTTTGCCACGATTGCCCCCTGAATACCAAAACCACCCGCCACCAGCACCCGCCCATCCACCAGCAGAGCCGTCCCGAAGCTGTATCTCGCCGTCGGCATCGCTGGCAGGCTGGTCCAGGCATTTGTGCTCGGGTCGTAGCGTTCCACGGTCGCCAAGGTTTCACCTTCCCAGCCTCCCATCACGAGCACCCGGCCATCCGCCAGCAGGCAGGCCGAATGCCAGTTCCTGGCAGATGCCATTGAAGCCACTGCCGACCAAGTCCGCGCAGCCGGGTCATAGATCTCCGCACTCGCGATAAGCGCATTATTCAGCTCCCCACCCGTCACCAGCACACGCCCATCCTGGAGCAATGTCGCTGTGTGAATAGAGCGTGCCACTTGCATGTCACCCACACGAGTCCACGAACCCGTGGCAGGATCATAAATCTCCGAGCTCGCCAGATACTTCGCCGTCTGATTATATCCGCCCGTCACTAGCACCGTGCCGTTTTGCAGCAGCGTCGCCGTATGCACCATGCGCCCAGTTCCCAGCGGCGCGGTCGCACTCCAGGTGCCTGTGCCAGGATCATAGATCTCCGCGCTGGCGATATCGGTGCCTAAAGCATCATAGATTCCCCCGCAGACCAGCACCCTGCCATCTGGCAAAAGCGTCGCCGTATGCAGCCGACGGTGCTGGCTCAGCGATCCGGTCGCGGTGAATGAGCCGTAGGCAGATGATACGAGTATGCCAGAAGTGAGTATCGCGAAAACAAGGATAAGCAGGCGCATGGTGATGCAGAAGCTTGGTCTGCGTATCTCATTGATCCCACCCGGTGATTCCTGACAAGAAAACTCACGGCACCTCCACTCTCACGCGCATAAAGATGGCTGCTCCGGGTGTCATCGCGGGCAAAAGACGGACAGTGACGGTTTCGGTCGTGCCATCGCCTGTGGGGATCACGCTGAGTTCTTCAGCGCTAGCTCCCGCAGGCAGCCAAGTCGTGAGATTTGTGGTCGTTTCGAGGTGGTATTGCACGCCGGAGGGATTCGAAAGCAGCCGACGGTAACTGAAAGTGAGATGAGACTGCCCGGTGCCACCATCTACCTGCATGCTGATCTGCGGTAGTGCGCTCAAGCCGATTTCGCTGGCATGGAAGGCGTAGTCGAGCAGCGCGCCGACACCGTTTGCGTCGACATCGGCTACTGGGTCAGCGAGACGCAGGATGCTCCAGGTTTCGGTATGCGTGTTCGGTGGCACGGCGTTGTCACTCGCAGAGATGATGAAGGTGTTTGAGCCATTGGCGAGTGGCGTGAGGCTTTGTGTCCAGGCGGCAAAGGCATTCGCTGAGGACACGCCGCTGCCATTCACCGTGACAGATGAGACGCCGCTCATGTCCGTGCCAGTGCCAGTCAG
>Ga0075152_10001140_pt1 | contig 19207 bp, 25 predicted proteins | sample JI61114C2DNA_FD_70964 | JGI IMG/M metagenome (GOLD analysis project Ga0075152, IMG submission 70964) | Wastewater effluent complex algal communities from Wisconsin, to seasonally profile nutrient transformation and Carbon sequestration -... | ecosystem: Engineered > WWTP > Effluent > Algae...
ACAAGGTCATTGCTGACGGCCTGGCCGCCGGCAAGCTGACCCCGGCGACCGAAGCCTGGGCACGCGATCTCGGCAAGTCGAATCTGGCGCAGCTGTCGGCCTTCATTACTGCCGCGCCGGTGGTTGTTGCACCGAACACCACCCAGACCAACGGTCAGGGCGATGCCGGCAAGACAACTGCGGTGCTGACCGCTGAGCAAAAAACCGTGGCCGCCGCCCTTGGCCTCACCCTCGAACAATACGCAACTGGCGCAAAGGAGGCTTAAACCATGGCCGCTCTCACCTCTTCACGCAACACCAAGGGTCGCCTCGGCGAGGTCTTCGACTTCCCGATCAAGGCGAATACCACCTGCTTTCAGGGCAGCCTCGTTGTGCTCGATGCCGGCTATGCCGCACCGGGTCGCGTCGCGGTTGGCTTGATCGCCGTCGGCGTGGCGCAGGAAACCGCAGCGGCGGTGGCGGCTGGCGATGCCAGTGCGCGCGTCGAGCGCGGCGTTTTCAAGTTCGGCAACTCAACGGCCGGCGATCTGATCGCCCAGGCCAACGTCGGTGCCGATTGCTTCATCGTCGATGACCAGACAGTGGCCTTGACCAACGGTGGCGCCACGCGCTCGCGGGCCGGCAAGATTTCTGCCGTCGATGCCGATGGCGTCTGGGTGCAAATCGGCCTCGGCCTGTAAGCCTTCACTTTTACGGAGATTCAAAATGCTTATTACAGCAGCTTCACTGGTTGCCCTGCAGCAGGGTTTTAACGCGGCCTTCCTGCAAGGCTTTGGCTCGACGAAGCCGAGCTGGGATCTGGTCGCCATGCGCGTGCCGTCCACCGCCGATATTGAAAACTACGGCTGGATGAAGGAACTGCCCGGCATGCGCGAATGGGTTGGCCAGCGCGTCGTGCACAACCTTGAGGCGTCGGGCGCTCAGCTCAAAAACAAGAATTATGAGCACACCATCGGCGTTGACCGCAACAACATCGAAGACGACAAGCTGGGTATTTTTGCCCCGATGTTCTCGATGCAGGGTGAGATTGTCGCCCGTCATCCGGACGAGCTGGTCTGGGGTCTGCTACCGACCGGCTTTGCGATCAAGGGTTTTGACGGCCAGTACTTCTTCGACACCGATCACGTCGGCTACACCGATAAGGGCGTCGAGACCTCCTGGAGCAACACCGGCGGTGGTGCTGGCGCGCCGTGGTTCCTGATGGACCTCTCGCGCCAGTTCATGAAGCCGCTGATCTTCCAGGATCGCCGCAAGGCCGAGTTCGTCAGCCTGAACAAGAACGATGACATCAACGTCTTCATGGATCGCAAGTTCCTGTTCGGGGTCGATGCCCGCCACGTCGCCGGCTTTGGCTTCCACCAGCTGGCCTACGGTTCCAAGGCAACGATTGATGCCGCCTCCTTCACGGCTGGGCGTCTGGCGCTGGAGACCCAGCGCCGTCCGGATGGTTCGCCGTTGCCGGTGCAGGTCACGCACCTGGTGTGCGGCCCGAGCCGCCGCGCTGAAGCCGAAGCGGTGCTGATGAAGGAATACCTGGCCGCTGGGGAGAGCAACACCAACTACAAGGCGGTCAACCTGATCGTCAATCCCTGGCTCGGCTAAGCGCCAAACGTTCAGCCCCAGCCCCTTCCCCGGAGGGGGCTTTACTGAGCGTTTGCCAAACCACAAGGAACCGTCATGGCCACCAAGCCCAAATCACCCGCAAAACCCAAGCAGCCGACCCAGAATACTTCAGCAGCCGCAGTGCCGGGCAACAGTGCTGATGTTATGGCAAAGGAGGCGGTGCAAGCCGCCTCCCCAGTCATCGCATCACTAGCCGGCCATACCTCCAGTGATGAGGCCCAGGTGTCTCCCCCTGTGGGGGCAGCCAAGGCGCTGATTGTGTCGGCCAAGGCCGAAGGTTTCCGCCGTGCCGGCCGGCGCTGGACGGTCGAGGCGCAGACCGTCGATATCGACGACTTCTCCCAGGAACAAATCGAAGCGCTGCTCGGCGAGCCGATGCTTGACGTTGTGGTGGTGGCTGAGTGAGCTACGCCACCCCGGCCGACATGAATGCCCAGTTCGGCGAGCGCGAGGTGATTGCGCTCACCGACCGGGACAACCTCGGCTATCTCGATACGACTGTGCTGCAAGGGGCGCTGGACAATGCAAGCGAAGAGATCGATGCTTATCTTGTTGGCCGGTATGTCGTTCCGCTTCTCGTTGTTTCCAAGCTCTTGGTCACCTACTGCTGTGACATTGCGCGTTATCGACTCTCAGGAGCGCAGGTCACCGAAGTGGACGTCGTGCGCAATCGCTACAAAGACGCGCTGCGTTTTCTTGAGGCGGTACGGGACGGCAAGATCGATCTCGGTGCGGATGTCGCGGCGGCGACTGATGCGGCCACCCAGAACCTGGTCTATTACACCGACGGCTCCCGGCTGTTCTCGCGGGCCAATCGCTAACTAACGAAAGAAAGCAAAAATGATTAAAGGTGAATTTGATTTTGAAGCGTGGTTCGACAGTCTGGCGATGATGGTGATGGAAAAGTCCGGCGTCGATTTTCGAGATGAAGACTCTGTCCGCGACGATTACGAAGCGGGCAGAAACTGCGCTGATGTCGCCGACGAAATTGCTGCCGAATACAACGACTAGCTTGGGTAAGCCATGCTGATCTTTGCCCAGCTCGAAGACGCGGTGATCAACCGCGTTAAAACCGCCAGCGACAGTAACGCGCTCGGTTATCGGCTGGCCAGCATCGCCAGTTACGGCGGCGAGTTCGACGATGAAACGTTTTTTACCCAGGTGCGCAGCTTTCCGGCGGTTTGGGTCACGGTCGGCGGCGACAAGCCGAAGAAGATCTCGGCCAAGGTGTGGGAATGCAATCTCACGCTGGCGGTGATGGTCGGCACGCGCAACGTGCGCGGCGAGCGCTTTACCCGGCAAGGGGCGGTTGGCGAGGTCGGCAGCTACCAGCTGGCGCAGGACGTGCGCGACCTGCTCACCGGGCAGGATTTTGACCGGATGGTGTCCGGCCTCGATGTCGGCCCGCTGCGCACGCTGTTCAACACCAAACAAGGCAACCAGGCGCGCTCGGTGCTGGCACTGGAATTTGCCTGCCGCTACACCTACCGCACGCCCGAGCCGGTAGAAGATGATCTGCACGGCATCAACCTGCGTTACTACCTCAAGCCGGGTGACGATGTCGTAGATGCTACCGACGAGGTAACGCTGCAGGGCTGAAGCCCTTCATGGCCGGTTGAGTCGCGCGCGCGGGGAACAATGCCCGTGTAATGCAAATCAACCCTCCTTGAGGAGTCACCCATGCTCGTTCTCGCCGCTCCCGGCATTAAAGTCCCGCAGGAAGAAAAGCCGCGCGACTACATCACCGATACTCCGCCGGAAGGCGAGGCCGGTTTCACGGTGCCCGACACCGCCTATTACCTGCGCCGCCTGTCTGACGGTGACCTGATTGAGGTTGCCGCGCCCGCCAAGCCCAAGAAGGGCGGTGCGTAATGGCCTCGAAGAATATTGCCTTTAACCAGATCGGCGCCAGTATCCGCAAGCCTGGCAAGTATGCCGAGTTCAATACCGCGCTGGCCGTGCGCACGTTGCCCGGCAATCTGCAGCGCACCCTGATTGTTGGTCAGCGCCTGGCCGCTGGCACCATTGCTGCCAATACGGTGGTTGATGTGTTCTCCGACGTCGAAGCGGCCACCTATTTTGGCCGTGGCTCTATCGCTCACCTGATGGTGCGTGCCGCGTTACAAGCTAATCCCTACTTGTCGCTGCAAGTAATTGCGGTAGATGACGCTGGTGCTGGCGTGCTGGCTGCGGGCACGCTTACCTTGGTCGGTAACGCCTCCGGTGCCGGGGTGCTCGCCGTGCAGGTGGGTGGTGTGCAGGCGCAGATTGCCGTTGCCGCAGGCGATACGCCCACCGTCATGGCTGCTGCCCTCAAGGCCCAGTTTGACGCGCAGCCCGATTTGCCGCTAACAGCTACCGCCGCCCTTGGTGTTGTCACGCTCACGGCTAAGCATAAAGGTACGCTGGGCAATGGCATTCGTTTGGCCGCAAGCATGACGGCTCCTGGTGTCGCCGCGACGTTGGTCGGGATGGCTGGTGGCGCGACAGACCCAGCGATTGACGCCGCGCTTGCGGTAGTGTTTGCCGGTGGTCATAACATCATCGTTATTGCCTGGAACGACACGCCAAACCTGACCGCGCTGCGCACGCACCTCGATGCCGTTTCCGGCCCGTTGGAAAAACGCGGCTGCATCGGCATTGCCGCACACACCGGCACGCTCGGGGCAGCAACCACGCTGGCGCCGACGATCAACTCAGGGCGTATTTCAATGCTTTTTCTGCCCGGCTCGTATCATGAAAGATACCAGGTGGCAGCGGCTTATGGCGCAGTGGTGGCGTTTGAAGAAGACCCGGCGCGCCCGCTGAATACCCTGGGGTTGACCGGCATCTCGGCACCGCCCCTGGCTAACCGCCTGAGCCGTACCGAGCAGGAAAACTGCCTCTATAACGGCGTGACGCCGTCCGAGGTGGGCCCCGGTGAGGTGGTGCAGATCGTCCGCGCCATTACCACCTACACCAAGGATGCCGGCGGCACGCCGGACATCTCGCTGCTCGATCTGACGACGATCCGTACCCTCGACTATGCCCGCAAGGCATGGGTCGACCGCATCAGCCTGCGCTTCCCGCGTTCCAAGAAATCGGCCCGCGTTAAAAAGCAGGTGCGCGAGGAACTGCTCGACGTGGCCTACAAGCTGCAGGATCTGGAGATTCTGGAGAACGTCGAGGAAAACGAGGACGGCTTCATCATCGAGGACGATCTACAAGACCCGAACCGCCTCGATTGCCGCATCCCCGCCGATGTCGTCAATGGCCTGCACGTCGTGGCCATGCGTATTGATTTGCTGCTGTAAGGAGGCTGACCCATGTCTGAAGAATTTGTAGGTGCCGTCGTTCTCGAATGGGATGGCCGCGAAATTGAGTGTGCGTCGGTGAGTTCCGATATCTCGACCGGTAAGCGCCTGGTCAAGACCATGAACCGTAAGGCCCGCGCCAAGGGGCACGCGCTCGGCATCCCCGACTTCAAACTTTCCGTTGAGGTGCCGATCCCGACCGATGGCAGCGAGCCGGACTGGTTGTCGATCGAGAATGCCAAGCTGACCATCGTGCCGATTGATGGCGTCGGCAAGCGCGAAGTGTTCACCGGCTGTGAAGTCGAAACGCTGTCGAGCAAGTATCAGGTGGAAGGCGCTGCCATGCGCACGCTGACCATTACCGCCCTTGATCGCAAGGTGCAGTAATGAGCGGCATTCGTGAGGAAGGTTCGCTGGATTACGGCGTCGGCTTCAATGATGAGGTGCATTGCAGCTTCACGCTGCGCCCGGCAACGCTGGCGGATACTTATGCCGCTGCGGCTGCCGTGTCTATCCCCGACAATATCGGCGAGGATAAGCCGGCCAGTGTGGCGTATCAGATGGCGGTGGATGATGCCTTGATCCTCTGCCAGATCGAGCAGCTCGGCACGCTTAACCCGGTGCCGTCGGTGCAGGCCCTGGTGGTTGCGGTCGACCCCGACGACATGGCGATTTTTCGTCAGGCTGCCGCCAACCTTAAAAAAAAGTTGCGGCTGTCGAGGCCCGGCTTTCCCCCTATCGTCGAGCCGAATACATCCTCGTTCGCGCCGGCTTTGCCCTGAGTGATATCCGCCTCGCCTCCCACGGCGAGGTGGAAAGCTGGCTGCGGGTGATCCGCGAAGCGGCACCGAAAGCGCCCGAGCGGCCGGGGGCTAAACCGGAGCCAGTGCGCAAGCTCTCCAAGCGCTTCCTGGAACAGCAGCAGAAAGGTAAGAAATAATGTCTGGCGATCTGGCCGTCTCCCTTGCGCTAAAACTCAACGACCAGGGCAGCGGCCCGGCGACGCAGGCGTTTAATAAAGTAAAGCAGGGCATGAAAGAGGTGGGCGAAGTAGCCAAGACATCCTCTGCGGCCGCCGTGACTGCTTTCCAAAAGCTGGCCACCTCGCGCGAAATCCTCGGTATTCGCTCCGAGAAGGCGATCCAAAACGAAATCAGGCAGACCGAAGCGGCCTACAAGCGCATGGCGGATGCCGGCATTGCTGGCGCTCGCGAGCTGGGGCGTGCGCAGGATGCGATGAAGAGCAAGGTGGCCGCGTTACGTCAGGAGATGGAGGGTGTTAAAACCTCGGCTGGCGGGATGCACAAGGCCGTGGGTGTGGCGATGGGTGTGGCTGGGGCGTATCAGGCAGGCAAGATGGTGTTGTCGGGGCCGGTCAAGCAAACGATGGGCTACAGTATGGAGCTGGCGCACGCCTCCAACACCATGTTTGCCGGGCAATCGGTCGCTGCGCGGATCGCGGCCAAGGGGCAGATTAATGATGCGGTGATGGAGGGCGTACGCGCCGCTAAGGGCGGTGTTACCCGCGAAGATGCGCTGGCTGGTGTAAAAACCATTGGTGCTTCAGGTGTGTTTGGCGATGATCCTCGCGCTGCATTCAATATGCTGCCGATACTGACCAAGGCTGCGGCGGCGAACGACTCCAATGTGACTGACATGGCAAACATCGCCATTAAAGCCAAGCAAACGATGGGTCTGACGAACACCAGCCGCGTGCTGGATATGGCTGCCCAGGGCGGCATTGAAGGTCAGTTCGAGTTGCGCGACATGGCCAAGTGGTTGCCTCAGCAAATGGCCTACTCGAAGCGCACCGGTCTGCGTGGCGAGTCTGGTTTTGCGACCTTGGTTGCTGCGAATCAGATAGCGATGAATACCGCCGGATCAACCGATGAGGCGGGTAATAACGTCAAAAACCTGTTGTCCAAGGTCAATAGCACGGACACCGCTAACGACGCCAAAAAGCTGAAGATTGATCTTTCTGGTTCGCTGGCGGCTGCGCAGGCCAAGGGCGTCGGGGGGCTTGATGCTTTCCTGAACCTGACGGATCAGGTCGCCGCAAAAGACTCGCGCCTGGTTAAATTGCGCGAACAGGCCAAGGGCGCAAAGGGCGACGATCTTCGCGCCAACCTGGCTGCGCAGGCGGGCATACTCGAAGGTTCCGCCATTGGCAAGATCGTTCAGGATCAGCAGGCGATGTCTGCGCTGGTGGCACTGTTGAATGGTCGCCAAAAGTTCAACGAGATCCGCGACAAGACGCTGACCGCCAATGGCACCAATGATGATCTGCTGAAAGTCATTGCTGATGAGCCGGGGGCCAAGGCGCAACTCGCTGCAGCCGAAGCGGCCAATAACATGCAGACAGCGCTGAGCAAGGTTAACCCACTGCTCGGAGCGGCCGCCGATGTGTTTAGCAAACTATCGCAGGACTTCCCGGTGTTGGCTGCCGCCGTGACCGGTTCCGCGCTGGCCACCACTGCGCTGGCCGCGTCAGCGACAGCAGCCAGTGTGGCCTTGATGATGGTGGCCGGTGCCGGCGGAGCGGGTGGTGGATTGCCCGGCGCTGCTGGTAAAGCGCTCGGCTTTGCCGGCAAGGCAACCGGGGTGCTGGGTGCGTTCGGGGCGGGGTATGGTATCGGCTCGTTTTTGAACGACGGTATCAATAAGGGCACCCAGTTTATGACCGGCGACCCGACGCAGTCGCTCGGCGGGCTGGTCTATGACATGACGCACGGCGACGAGCTGAAGAAGAACAACAGCACGATGCCCAGCGGCGGCGGCATGAACTTTCAGAACAGCCAGCAGCCCTTGCGCATTGAGAACAAGATCATTATGGATCGTCAGGTCGTCGCCGAGTCAACCAATCTTGTGAATGCGCGCACCGCCAGTCGGCACTAGGAGGTTGTCAAGTGAGCCTAAATCAACACATTTCACCCCAGGCTGCCGCCAAGGCGCTGGTCACGGCCTGGTGCAGCGGACAGCCGCTGAGCGAAGCGCAAATTGCCGAAATGCTGCGCGCTGGTTTGATTGAGCGTATTGGCGGTGGCTGGCAGTTGAGCTATGAGGGCGGCGTGGTTAAGGCGCGGTCGGTGTAACGATGGATCTTGTATTGCCACTGAATCGCGACATTGACCGCTGTGATATGCGGGGTTTTGGAGATTTAGATGGCATGCGATAAGCACAAGAAAGACCCAGTGAAGGGATACAACGAATGCCCTGGCTGTGAGATTGAGCAACTGCGGCTTGCCGAAGAAGGAGCGAAGGAAGCCTTCGGCCATGTCGTGCAGCAGAAGCGCGACTTGGAAGCGGAGTGCAAGAGACTGCGCGGACTGCTTGATGGCGCATACGACACCATCAGGCGACAGGCAGCGACGCATAACGCAAAATAGCCACAGCTAGGGGCTGAAGCCCTTCATGCCCAACCCCCTCACGCGCGCGCGTGAGAATGGCCGCCATGGCTTGGGCAGATACTCTTCTCGATTGCAGTTTCCGCGGTGTGGCGCTCGATGTCGTCGGCACCAAGGATGCTTACGGCCGCGCGTTGGCGGTGGCCGAGGTGCCGTATGTTTCCGGCGGCATCACTGAAGACCTCGGCGGGCGCCCGGTGCGTTACTCGCTGCAGGTGGTGTTTTTCGGCGCGGATTACGAAGACCGGCTGTTTCAGGCGCTGGAGGCGTTCAATACCTTTGGCCCCGGCGAGCTGGTGCACCCAATTATCGGTGTCATCAAGGCCGCTCAGTGCGTCAGTTTTGAGGTCACCCATGCTGCGCCGGAGCCGGATGCGTGCACCGTGCAGGTGGAATTCGTCGAGTCCGGCGAGCCGGTGGTTTTCTGGCGCGAGGCCGGTGCCGACGACGTGCAGTTTGAGATTGGCGCGCTGGGCGATACGGCGCTCGACCAAATCGCCGGCAGCCTGGCTGAGGCCGTGCAAGCCTTGCGCGATGCCTTGCCGCTGGCCGAGTTCGACGCCCTGCGCCAATCCATGCTCGGGCCGCTGCTCTACTTTAGCAGCCAGGTGCAGGGGGTGATTACCTCCGGTCTTGAGGTGATGGATTACCCGCGTGCCTGGGTGAGCGACATTGCCGCACTGTCGAATGGCGTGCTGAGCATTATCAGCACCCCGGGCCTCGTGATGGATGAATGGCGGGCGATTGTCGGTGTGCTGCAAAACATTGGCGCGCAGTGGGGCTTTGGTAGTTCTTCAGGCGGCTATTCGTGGCCCGCTACCAGCCCGGCGCTGCCCGGCAGTGTGCCGACTGAGGCGCAGGCCCAACTCACGGTGCGTGCTTATCTGTCGGTGAATAATGCCTCGGCGCAAGCTGATGCCGCCGCCAGCCTGCTGGCCAGTGAAGCGGCTGCCCCGACGTTATCCCCGGCCGAGATTGAAACCGTGACCGCTGCGGCACGCGATGAAATCAACGCGGCGATTGCTGCCGTGCGTGCTGCCTTGCCGCTGGAGAAAGCGCGGGCGATTACCGAGCCGTTAAAAGAATTGGCGCTGGCGTTACAAAAAGCGGCGCTGGCCATTATCGAGCGCCGGCCCCCTTTGATTTATCGCACGCTCGATGGTGCCGGCAATCTGCGCCTGATCGCCCACCTCTGGTACGGCGATCACACCCGCGCACCGGAGCTGGCCCGCCTCAACAACCTGCGCTTGCCAAATGCGCTGAGCAAGGGGGACGTGCTGCGTGGCTACGCCCAATAATTCCGATAGCGCCGTCAGGCTCTTCATTGACGGCCAGGTGCACGCCGAGTGGGAGTCCTATGAGGTCGATTCTGACCTGCTGATTCCCGCCGATGCTTGGCGTGTGACCTTGTCCTTGGGCGATGCGATCTTGCCGGCGGCGATTGTGCCGGGCAAATTGTTCGAGCTGAAGGTGGGCGAAGACAAGGTAATGGTCGGCCGGATTGATGAGGTGGGTTGCGATGTCGCTAAAGATGGCGCGCATTTTGATATCAGCGGGCGCGATGGCGCGGCGGTGCTGCTCGATTGCTCGACGCCGATCGCCACCAAGCAACTGGCCACGCTGGATGAAATTGTCGCGATGATCACGCGTGAGCTGGGCATCACCCAGCACGAGATTCGCGGGGCCAGCCGCACCAAGGAAAAGATCAACGTCGAGCCAGGTGAAAACGCCTGGGAAACGCTGACTAACGCCGCCGAAGCGAATGGCTTGTGGCCGTGGTTTGAACCGGATGGCACGCTGGTTATCGGCGGGCCGGATTACACCGCGCCACCAGTGGCCACGCTGATACTGGAGCGCCACGGGCGCGGCAACAACGTTTTGCGCCTGTCGCAGCACACCTCAATTCAAGGGCGCTATTCAAAAATGACGGTGCTTGGGCAAAAGCCCGGTACCAGCCGCGAATCCGGCAAGCACGGCTTGATGGCGACGGAGACGGACAAGGGCGTCAGCTGGCATCGCCCGAAGATTGTCTTTGACTACGAGGCCGATTCCGAAGCCGTCTGCCGTACCCGTGCCCGCAAGTTGCTTTCAGACAGCCGGCTCAAGGGTTATTCGCTGATTGCCCAGGTGCAGGGGCACCGCATTGTGGCCGATGGTCGCCCGAGTGACGGTTGGCTGTGGAAGCCGGGGCAGCGCGTACGTGTGATCTGTCCGCAAATGGGCATCAACGGCACCTATTTTCTGATGGCGCGCAAGTTCTCTGGGGGTCGCAACTCGGGGCCGCGTACCCAGCTGACGCTCAAGGAAGACAAAACGTGGGTGCTCGATGCCCACCCGCATAAGAAGAATTACCGCCTGGGCAAGAATGCTGCGCCGCTGCAGGTGCTTGATACCAGCAAGGGAGCTGGCCAGAAATGATCGCCGAAATCGACGCGCGCATTAAGCGCTACGCGAACACCATCCGCCAAGCCTTCCGTGGCGTACTGACCTTGGTCAAAGCCGCTGGCAACGTGCAACTGGTGCAGGTCGATGGCCTCGCGGGCGAGCAGCTGCAGGACAACGAACTGTTCCAGCACTACGGCTACACCAGCAACCCGCCGCCCGGCACCATGGCCATCGTGCTGCCGATCGGCGGCAAGACGGCGCATGGCATCATCATCGCCACCGAGCACGGCAGTTACCGGCTGAAGAATCTGGCCTCGGGTGAAGTGGCACTCTACAGCGACGAAGGCGACAGCGTCATTCTCAAGCGTGGACGCTTGATCGAAGCCACCACCCACACCTTCCGCCTTAATACCCAGGTGATGGAGGTCAACGCCACCACCAAGATTGATTTCAACACGCCGATGGTGACCTGCAGCCAACAGGCCACGGTGCAGCAGCGCCTGACCGGCAATGGCTCGCTGACCATCACGAACGCTAGCGGCACCGGCGGGTCATCGTCGTTTTCTGGGCCGATCACCCAGACCGACGGCGGCTATACCACCGATAGCGATGTCGTGGCCAGCGGTACGCATCTGCATAGCCACGTCCATACGGGCGTACAGGCTGGCGGTAGCAATACGGGCTTGCCGACATGAGCGACGCCCTGATCAGCTCCGTTACCGGCGACTACGTTTTAACGGCCGGCACGCCCGATCGAGATCCTGCCGGTGGTCTCGGTAACGCGGTCTATCTGCGCCTGATGACGCCGCTTGGCAGTTACTGGGCCGATGCCACCTTGGGCAGCCGCCTACATGAGATTCAGCGCGAGAAGGATCTGGCTCGCGTCGAGATCCTCGCCCGCCAGTACGCCCAGCAGGCACTGGCGCCGATTCTCGCCGATGGCCGTGCCCGGTCGATCGACATTGCGATCGAGCGGACCAAGCTGAGCGCCGGTGGTAGCCGCCTCAATCTGTTAATCGAGGTCACCGATGCCGCCGGCAATCGGCTGTCCTTCACTCACCCGGTCAAGGTCATTTAATGTCATTCAACACCCCAGACTATCAGGCCATCCGCGACGCCCTCCTGCGCGATATCGCCAACCAGGTACCGGCCGCCAACGTGGCCAGCGACGGCGATTTTGCGATTCGCGCCAACGCCACCGGCGCCGCGATCGAAGGGCTTTACCAGCATCAACAGTGGATCATCCGCCAGTTGTTCCCGGATACGGCCGATGCCGATTACCTTGAGAAGCACGCCGGTCTACGGGGTTTGACGCGTAAAGCGGCCACGGCGGCCAGCGGCACGATTACCTTCAGTGGCGCACCAGGCAGTGCCGTAACGCTGGGTACGGAGGCCAAAACCACGGCGGGCGTGTCGTTTGTAACGACAATAGCCGGCACGATTGGCGCGGGGGGGTCGGTGAGCCTTGGTGCCAGTGCGTCACTCCCCGGCAGCGCCGGCAACCAGACCGCTGCGGCGGCGCTTGCTTTGACCTCGGCGCCGGCCGGCGTGCTGTCTGCTGCCACCATCGGCACCATGACCGGCGGGACCGACCTCGAAACCGATGCGGCCTTGCTGGCCCGGTTGCTCTTTCTGCTGCGCAACCCGCCCTGCGGCGGCGCTGCGCACGACTATTACAGCTGGGCGCTGGCGGTGGCTGGCGTAACGGCAGCTTATGTTTTTCCGAACCGGCGCGGCCTTGGTACCACGGATGTCATCATTCTGACCACCGGCGGCATTCCCGGTGCGCCGCTGGTCGCTGCTGTGCAGGCCACTATCGACACCGTGCGCCCGGTGCAGGCTGATTTTCTGGCAATGGCGCCGACGGCGGCTACGGTCAACATCGCTGCCGCGCTCACGCTGGCGCCGGGCTATACGCTGGTTTCTGTCGGGGCGGCGCTGACTGCGGCGCTCACCGCTTATTTCGCCAGCCTGAAGCCGGGTGATACGGCTTACCTGAACCGCATTCGCGCCATCATTTCCGATACCGCCGGCGTCGTCGATTTCAACCTGACTGCCCCAGTGGCCAATACGGTCGCCCTGGTCGATACAACGCATTCACAGCTCGCGGTGCTTGGCACCACGGTCTGGTCCTGATCATGCACGCCGATCTCCTCAAACGCCTGCTGCCTCTGGCTATCAGCCCGCATGGCCCGGTAATCGGCACAGAGTTGCTGGCCGAAGGGGTGGCGCTTGATGCAGCGCAGTGGTCGTCAGACGCGATAATCGACGAGGCCGACCCGCACACGACGGCAGCGATGCTGGCCGATTGGGAGCGGGTGTATGGCTTGCCCGAGCCCTTTTTGCCGGCCCGCACGCTGGCCCTTGACCCCGGTTTGTATGCCGTTACGGTCGATGATATTGCCGCGTTTTCTCAGCCGGAGGTGACCACCTATATCGATGCAGGCGGCCAGCTGCGCTACGCCTCGCCGAACACGCCGCGATTCGATTATGACCTGGTGACTCATGAGGCGCGGGGGGTGTTGATTGAGGCGGCAGCGACGAATTCCATACGGAATAACTCGATGCTAGGCGCAGCGGTTGGTTCACCAGGATCACTGCCGACAAACTGGGGCGTCAGTATGCCATCTGGTATTTCGGCGTCAGTTATCGAGGTGGGAGGTGATGCCGGAATTGATTACGTCGATATCCGCTTTTATGGTGCGTCGTCAGCTGCTGGAACTTTGCGCGTTTACCCAGAATATGGCGTTGGTGCAGCGGGGGTTGCCGCGACAAGCGGCGAAACGTGGACCTGTTCTTTCTTTACGCGACTGATCAGCGGTTCGTTTACAAATATATTTAATCCGGGTGTCTTGATCGAGGAATTCAATGGTGCTGGAGCCTACGTAACCGGCGGCGGGGCTACCGTTCCTTTGCCATCTTCGCTTGCTCTTAATCAGCAAAGAGTTTCGGCGACGCGGCTATTGAGTGGCGGAGTAACGGTGACGAATATCCGCCCGTGGTTTGGCCTCAGTGTTAATAACGGGGTCTCAATCGATGTGACATTGCGTATTGGTATGCCTCAACTCGAAAAAACGTCAGCGCCTAGCTCTGTTATTAAAACTGCTCTAGCCGCTGTCACCCGCCCCGCCGACATCTGCTCGATTTTTGATCGTTTGAGCCCCCCGGAGCGCGTCGCGGCGCTGGTCGCCAAAGTCCTGATGCAGGGGGGACAGAGCCGCGCCTTCTTCATTGCCCTGGCTGCGGCTCTTGGTTACACGATCACGATTACCGAACTGACCCCCCAAACCACCGAATTTGATACCGAGGCGGCGGTAGCCGATGACCAGTATCGCTTTATCTGGCAGGTCAATTCCGCGCTTTACGCGCTGCGCGAGCTGACCACCGAGTCCGGCACGGAAATGCCCACGGCGGTCTGGGATAACGGACTGCTTGAGGTCGTCATCAACCGCTACAAACCGGCCCATACGCTGGCCCTTTTCGCTTACTCATAGGAGGCTCCATGCAACGAGTCAAACGCAGTACCGCCGTCGCGGCGCTCCCGGCCATGCCAGCCGGCGGGTCTCCCGGCTATTTTGCCAGCCCGAACCCCGGTGGTGGCGTACCGGCGACGATCCCCGGATACGAGTGGTTCAACAGTGTCCAGGAGGAGCTTTGCGGCCTGGTGACCGCCGCTGGGCTCGCTCTCGATATAAACGATTCAGCACAGCTGTTGACTGCCCTCGTTAAGCGAGGCCTGCAAGGGAGTTATTTCAACATCGCGGCGGCGACTGGCACGGCAGACGCCATCACCGGGGCCTTCGCGCCGGCGATCGCCGCGCTGACCAACGGCATGACGCTGTGTATCCGCGCGGGGTCGGCTAATGCGACGTCTACACCGACATTCAAGGCCGACGGAACAACAGCAAAAACTATTGTCAAAGGCAACAATCTGCCCCTGGTCGCCGGCGATATCGCCGGTGCCGGCCACTGGGTTGAGTTGTGCTACGACTTGGCGCTGGATAAGTGGGTGATTGCCAACCCGGCGAAGGGGGTTTCGGGCGGAGAAAAGCAAATCCAGTCGGTCTCGGCGACCGTGGCGGCAAATGCGCTGACGCTGGGCCTGAACCCGACGACGCTTGATTTTCGCGCGGCGTCACTGACTAACGGCGTACCGAATACCCGCACGGTGGCCGCTGCGCTGTCGCTGGTGGTCCCATCGGGCGCCACGCTCGGCACCACCGCCGCGATCACCTACCGGCTGGTGCTGCTGGCCATCGACAACGCAGGAACCGTTGAGCTGGCCGTCGTCAATCTGGCTGGCGGGGTCAATCTTGATGAGACGACGCTGATCAGCACGACGGCAATCGACGCGGCGTCAGATAGCGCGGGCGTCATCTACTCAACGGTGGCGCGCGCCTCGGTGCCGTTCCGGGTGGTCGGAATGATCGATATTGCGGAGACTGTGGCCGGTACCTGGGCGACCGCGCCGACGACGATTCAAGGTCATGGCGGGCAGGCGCTTGCTGCATTACAGTCGCTTGGCTTTGGCCAGACGCAACAGGTATTGACGGGATCACGATCTCTCGGAACAACCTACTACAACACGACGGGCAGGCCAATCTGGATTGAGGTCTATGCGTTCCTCGGCGCGACTCAGGTGGTGCAGCTGATCAAAAATGGCGTGACAGTGCAAAACGTCGGCAACAACACCACCACATCAACCAATTACGCGGTGTCGACGATTGTCCTGCCTGGGCAGTCCTACAGCGTAACGGCGTCTGGTGGCCCTTCATACGTTTGGACTGAAACGAGGTAATAAAAAATGCAATCATATAAAGATGCCGGAAACAAAGTTCACGTTCTGGATTCACCGGACTTTGCGCACCTCCTCCCCGCCGGATGCGTCGAAATCACCGAGGCGGAAGCGGCTGCCTTAAATACCCCCTCGCTGGTGGAGGCCAGGGCTACGACGTGGGAGGCCATCAAGGCCGACCGTGACCGCCTCCGCTTCGAAGGTGGTGTTCAAGTCGCCGGCCTGTGGTTCCTGACCACAGCGCAAGCGACCAGCGAATACAGCGCCCTGGTACTTCTCGGCGCCGGCCTGCCGGGGGCAACGATACTGCGGGCCGACTGGCGCACGATGGACGATACGCTGGTCGACATGACACCTGATCTCGCCCGACAAATCCTCGCCGCCGGATTTGCTCAGGTCGCCGCCATTGATGACGCCGCCCAGGCCCACAAAGCCGCCCTGTATGCCGCGCCAGAACCGGCCGAATACGACTTTTCCACCGGCTGGCCAGAGATTTTCGAGGCATAAAATGATCAAATATCTCGTGCTGCTGCTCGTCTACATCGTGTTCTTCATCCTGGCCATGCTGCTCGCTCCGCTTCTGCCGCTGTTCAAGGAGTTGCGCGACGGCCCCACTGACAACAACAATGCCCGAGGGGTTGAACCGCGCTTGCCGCTCTGGCTCGGGTGGTTCGACACTGCAATCGACAACAGCCTGTGGGGAGACAACGGCTGGCGGACCAAGCACTGCCCGGACCGATGGTGGCACTACGACGGCATGATGCGCTGGCTCTGGCGCAACCCCGCCGCCGGCTTCAGCTGGTCGGTGCTGGCGCACGCGGTCGATGCCGCCGATAGCTTCAGCCTGTCATCCTCCGGCTGCGGCCTGAACCTCGACAAGTCACGCGATCAGCAAGGCTGGTTCCTGATCAAGTCACCCCGAGGCGCCTTCCAGTTCCGCTGGGTAAAAGCGTGGGGCCGCTGGAAAATATCCTTCGAAGCCGGCTGGCTGCTCGACGTCTACTTAAAAGACAAGCGGGCCGTACTCACCCAGCCCAAGGCGCTCTACCAGTTCCACCCGCGCCTGGTGCGCAATAATTAAAAGACGGTGCGACCGTTCCCGGTGCGTCAACACCAGGGCGGCCACCTCCAGCAGATCGCGCCTGCGTTCGGCCAAGGCACCGTACCGTGCACACGGCGGGCCAAAGCCTACACGCAATAGGCATAACCGTGAAAGAGATTCGCTGTAGTCAGTGCAACAAGAAATTAGCCGAAGCCGATTACCGGCAGTTGGTCATTGAATGCCCCCGCTGTGGGGTGATGAATACCATGAAGGCCACCGAGCCTCCCATTCGCGTACCCGGTGCGCAGAAAGAGAGCCTCGATGAACTCGCTCATTAACAATCCGATTCAATTGGCCCGCCCGATCCTCCCGTGGATTGGTGGGAAACGACGGCTGGCCAAGCATTTGCTGCCGCTCTTTCCTGAACATACTTGCTACGTCGAGCCGTTCTGTGGCGCGGCCGCGTTATTCTTTATGAAGTACCCAGCAAAAGCCGAGGTGATCAACGATATCAATGGCGATCTGGTCAATTTGTACCGAGTGGTTCAGCATCACCTGGAGGAGTTCATCCGACAGTTCAAATGGTCTCTGGTCAGCCGCCAAATATGGGAGTGGCTGGATTGCACTCCGGTTGAAACGCTGACCGATATCCAGCGTGCCGCTCGCTTCTACTACCTGCAAAAAATGGGGTTTGGTGGCAAGGTCAAAAGCCGCACTTTCGGCACCTCGACCACCTCCGGACCAAGGCTGAATTTGCTGCGTATTGAAGAGGAATTATCGCAGGCCCATCTGCGGCTATCCGGGGCAACCATTGAACACCTACCGTGGGCCAAGTGCATCGAACGTTATGACCGTCCTCATACCCTGTTTTATTGTGATCCGCCCTACTGGGGAACCGAGGGTTATGGGGTGGATTTCGGTCTGGGTGAGTACGACCATTTAGCCGCCCTGGCGAAGTCAATTTCTGGCCACATGATCATCTCGGTGAACGACATTCCAGAGATGCGAAAAGCCTTCGATGGGTTGCCAATGACTACCCTCGACATCAATTATTCAGTAGGTGGGGGCGGGCGCTCAAAGGCGACAAGCAGAGAGCTGGTGATAACCAACCGGTAATCGGCCAAAGGGCGTTAATTTGCCCTTTGCTGCCGTGCCAAATAACGCCGGAATCTGTGCCAAATATCGCGCCGCCTTACACCTGTCATCGTCGCCGTATCGCCATCCACCACAATCTCATCGACCAGCAACTGCAAGTAACGTTTTGCAAAGTTCTTGTCCTTGAGCTTGGCGCGAATTGCCTTGCTGAACGCCTCGATGTTGCTCGGCAGAATCCGCTCCACCGGCACCGCCACACTACGTCGCACCCCCGCCAGTTCCACCAGCAGCGATTCACGTTCCGCCTTGATCTCCTGCGAACGCTTTTGCGTGACTTCATCAAAGAGCATCCCGTTCTCGATGGCCGTCAGCAAATTGCGTTGTGCCTGCTCGGATTTAGCGAGTTGCTTGTTCAGCTGATTGATCTTCAGTTGCTCGCCTTCCTTGTTGTTCCGCGTGCGTTTGCGCAATTCGGAAATCAGCACATTCAAGCGATCCGGCGTGCACACCTTGTCGGCCAGCTGATCGACGATCAGGCTATCCAGTTTCTCCATCGGCAGATTGCGACTCTCACAAGCATGGTTTCCCTTGCTCTGACGTGCCGCGCACTTGTAGTAACGATAGCGCCCACTCTTTCCGGTCACTGCCGTGATGTGATGACCACAGGTACACTTCAATAAACCGGTCAGCAGGTTAGGGGAGGTTGTCCGTCGTGGCGCGTTGGCCTTGGGTGATCGCGCCTCACGCAAGGCGGCCACCTGAGTAAATAGCTCGATATCGACAATCGGTTCAGCCTTCACCATGAGGCGCATGGTGGCGGCGACGGAGCGTTGGCAATCGTCGTTTAGTCCTGACGTGCCACTGTAACAACTGACTTTCCGGCCGGCTTCTTGGGAGGGAGATAGTCCAAAGGTGGCCGTGACTTTCTGTAAGCAGCCATATATCTGCGTCATGTCGGTACGGGAACCGCTATTTCCCGAGCTTCCGGTATAGCCGGAACTGGGAACTGCCGCACGGTTTTCACTTTCTCTGGTCCTTAGAAATTCCTTTTGCCGCTGCAAATCATTGATGGCTGTTTGCCGATGAATTGAGGGAACGTAGTCGTCCCGTTGGACAGCGAGTTCTCTCGAACCTTCAGCGACCGGTTGATTGGTAATCATGATTTGCCCATTCGTCTGCCGGTACTTAATCGCATCCGAATAAGCATTTGAGGTGGCAACCGCAATGCACACGGATAAAAGGATAGTTTTCACAGGGGGATGGGCGCAGTGGATGGAATGCGAAGGTTATATTTTAGGTATGCCAATTGCAATGCATTTGGCGTTTTTCCTGTGATTCGTCTAAATAAAGGCGAAGAACATGTCCTTCTCAAAAAAACCGCTTTCCATCTTCCGTGTGGCTGAATGTTGGCTGCAAAGGGTTGACAATCAAGGCCAAGCTTCGTGCGCTACGCGCAGCCTTGACAGTCAGCCCTTCTCCGCGAGCTGGTCGCCATACAGATGATGGCTAGCTGCGGTGATGCTCAAGCTTCCGCAGTATCCATCTGTTGCATCAATAAAATCAGTTCAGG
>Ga0075152_10001141_pt1 | contig 19196 bp, 21 predicted proteins | sample JI61114C2DNA_FD_70964 | JGI IMG/M metagenome (GOLD analysis project Ga0075152, IMG submission 70964) | Wastewater effluent complex algal communities from Wisconsin, to seasonally profile nutrient transformation and Carbon sequestration -... | ecosystem: Engineered > WWTP > Effluent > Algae...
TCATCTTTTTTAATTTTACCGGCGATGATCGCATCTTTAATCGAATTTGTTAACTGAAGGTATTTTGGTGTCGCAGAATATCCATCAATGTGAATGTGATTAAATAATCTGGTCCGTTTCATTGCTTAAAAAATAGATTTCTCTCTGTTTAGGAATTTTTCGGAGGAAAATTAGCAATTTTTATTGGAGGGCTGATTGAATAGAAATTATTCTTTCGGATTGAAGATCATCGAGCTCAATTCTTTAGGATCGAACATTTCATTGGCGATTTCCAGTATTTGTGAGGCGCTAACTGCATTTATTTTCGCAAAGATTTCTTCCAGTGAATCTACACGGCCATAATCCAGCAGACTTTTGCTCATTGAGATGAGCAGTCCCATTCGGTTTTCTTCACCCAGAGCAATCTGCCCGATAAATTTATCTTTCGCCTGTCTTAATTGTACCGGACCCAATTTTTCCTCCCTTAGTTTTTTCAACTCCTTTTCCACCAGTTTGAGAGCTTTTTCTGTTTTTTCAGTGTCGGTGCCGAAGTATATAGAGAAGATCCCGGTATCACTCATCGGGGTATAATTTGATTCGATGGTATAGGCGATCCCATATTTTTCCCGGATTTCCAGATTTAGCCTGGAGCTCATGCCGGTGCCCCCCAGCAGATTGTTGAGCAGCAGGAATGCTGTTTTATGCCTGTGGTGCATGGAGTAAGACCGGTTACCAATCACGCAATGCGATTGGTTGATGGGTTTGCTGAAAACAAGTTGCTTTGCAGAATACAAACCCATTTTTTCACGCTTTCTTTGGGGCAGATTAGCTTTCAGTCCGGAGAATAGTTTTTCACTGAGGCGGATGATCGTTTTGAAGTCATAATCACCATAAATTCCAATAATGATCTCGTCTGTGCGGTAGTTTGCTTTGTGGAAATCAAAAATATCGGCTTTTGTAAAACTTTGTACGCTTGCCGGAGTACCTAGAATATTACGGCCCAGAGGGTGGCCTTCAAAAAGCAGATCTTCAAAATCATCATTAATGGCCTCATCAGGTTGATCCTGATATGAAGCTATTTCATCCAGAATGACCTCCTTCTCTTTTTTCATTTCCTCTTCTGGAAATATGGAATGAAATACGATATCCTCAAAGAGATCGAGCGAGCGTTCTAAATGAGGTTTCAGAAAAGAAGCATGGATACAGGTATATTCTTTGGTGGTATAGGCATTCAGATCACCTCCAACCAATTCAAGCCGGTTAAGGATCTGATTGGTATTTCTTTTTTCAGTCTGTTTAAAAAGCAGGTGTTCGATAAAATGTGCGAGGCCGTCTTTGGAAGGTTTTTCATCGCGCGACCCTGCATTGATAATAATACAGGCATGTGAAATATTGGAAGGGCTGGCTTTATGCAGAACACGGATTCCGTTCTGCATCTGGTGTACCTGATAATCCATTTAACAAAGGTAGATAATCGATTTGTCAATTTGTCAATGAGTTGATTTGTCGATTTGAATTAGCAACCCAATAGTTATCCTATCGTGTGGACACATCTTTTAAACATGTGGCCAAGTATCAAAATTTATTATTAAGCAGGAATTTAGGCGTTTTGCTGTGCACCTTTGGAGGGGCTACGGGGAGGATTTGACTCATCCACCCCCTTTAATTCCCCCGTCGGTCCAAAGGACTCCTTCGGAGCGGGGGACAAGGACGCCAAAGTATGACGACATAGAAAATGTGTCCACACGATAAGATAGTTATCGGATTTGATAATGAGATAATTAGCAAATGAGTTTTTCGTTGAAGACAAATTTTCTTTGCTTTTCGCTTTCTGCTTTCGTCTTTCAGCCCAAGATAATTTCTTCTTAAACCAATTACTTTAGCTTTCCCTTATACGTCTTCTTAAACAACTCAAATCTCGGAATAGAAACTGCACGCACGTATCCCTGGTTTGGGTTATGTTCGATATAATCCTGGTGGTAGCCTTCTGCGCGGTAGAACTCCGTCAGTGGTTTTAGCTCAGTTACAATTGATTTTTTGAATCTGCCCGAGTTGGTGGCATCTTTTACTGCCTGTTGTCCAGCCGCTTTTTCTGCAGCACCGGTATAAAATAAAATGGAGCGGTAGGATGAACCTCTGTCGGGCCCCTGCTGATTCGGTGTAGTTGGATCGTGGGAGGCAAAGAATACCTTGCAAAGTTCTGCATAGGAGATCAATTTGGGGTTATAATATACCAAAACAGTTTCGGCATGACCGGTAGTTTCGGTGTTGACCAGTTCGTAGGTTGGGTTTGGCACATTTCCACCTGCATACCCAGAAACAGCTGAGTCTACACCCACCACAGCTTCAAAGATATGCTCAGAACACCAGAAACAACCTTCTGCAAAAGCTGCGATGGCTTTACCCTGAGGCGATGTGAGTTTCACTTTTCTGACATCCGTTTTCTTTTGGGATATAGCATCGCAGGAAAATAAAACCAGAATGAATGAAAACGCGCTGATGAGAGTTAAATATCGTTTCATTGTTTTGCTTTTAGTAAATATACGCATCAGGACTTTTGATCGTTTAGATGGGAATAAAATTAGACATCAGGGTGACAACTGAGACTACGTCGGTATTGCAACTATTCAGATATAAAAGAATGTCAATTTGCAATCATCTTATTGAAGCCCATGAACATAACCAAAGGTGGAAGCAATTTCTCTTTCTTTGAATCTGTGTTATCAATGGAGTCATAATTCCACATTCCCTGATTTATTGGCTTTAGCGGTCCAGTTAGAATAATAAATGGTAGAATCATTGTGCAGTCCTTATAGTTATCTATCCGCAATTGCTTTTCATCCATCAAATTAAGAGCCTTATTTATGGATTCTGCTAATGTGCTATCTATGGATGTGCTTAACTCCCATTTGGTTATTAAGCCATCTGCATTTGAAATAAATTTAATGGAATGAAACTGCGGGTTTTTATCCTTATAACTGGTATAATCTTTGAAAGAAAAGTTTTTAATAAAAGTCGAGTAAAAACCTTTTTCCGCGATATTCTGCGATTTAACTTCAAAGCAAATAGAGCAGAATAGACCTATAAATAAAATGAAGAATTTCATAAATCATTAGCTAAGTATATGAACTTTGGAAACCTGAATTTCGCCCGCTTTGATGTTGTCCACACTAAAATAATGTTTCCAATCAAAATGATTTAGGTATTCATAAATACCATTAATCCTCTTCCTGTGTAAACCTTACACTCTTTTTAAGCGACTCTTTATGATGCAGGTTTATCTCTTGTTTAAACCGGTCAAAATCAAAATCCTTAGCAGTACCACAATCGAGCATATTAAAATACATGGATGGCTTTATGCTTTCAAAATACTCACCAATGTTACTGCTCCATAAGAGCTGGCAATTGCTTTTTATCTGTGGTACTATTTCTGAGATGCCGTCTTGAAATTCTATTGTCCTGATATGACAGCTTTCCAGATTCCCCTGTGGGAAAAACAGTAATAAATTACCGGGTTCATTCAATATTTCTGCAGCATAGGCCATACTTTCTCTTACTGAATATTTTCCGGGCTCAATAGAAAAGGAACCAAGATGCCTAAGCCACCATTTCATTTCCATTTGCTTTTTTAGGGACATAATGTATAGCCGTTTCATTTTACCCTGCTTAATAAGTACCTGATATGCCAGATAAAAACCTAAAAAGCCATCGCCGAAACTGAAATGGTTGATTGATAAAATATATGAATGGTTTGATTTAATTTCTACAGGTCTTATGATTAATTTGTTGAAGTAAAATATTCTAAAATATTTAGTCAACAAGTATCCACCTACTTTTAGCCAGAAGAGTGAAAGTGGTTTTGACTTTATTATCATGATAGCAAATCTCCTAAAACTTTAGCAAAACCCTGGTTGATCATCTCATGACCTTCGTCTAAATTAATAACTTCTGCGTTTTTGACCTGAGAAACGAATTTTTGACCAATCTCAAGCGGATAGGTTTTATCCTTCTTCCCAAAGACAAAGATACTTCTGATCGGATGATTGTTTAATACCTGTATGAGTTTTGCTTCATCCGTAATTAAAAAGCGCAGGTAAGTTAAGCTGGCATACAGATTAAATCTTAATTCATGAGTTTCAATTTCTTTAAGCAGAATTCCATAGGCTTCGGCGTCTATAATCCGGGTCTTTCTGAACAGGTTTAAGAGATTGACCATTCCATTCCTGCTTAAAGATATTCGCTCTATAATCTTGTTTCCGACTTTATTCCTGCTAAAGAACCGGATGATGTTTCCCGGCTTCATGGATGATGGCGCTGCCAGGATATATTCATTGATTTTATCGGGAAGCTCTTCAACAATAGTAGTGGCATAGTGCGTACCCATTGAATAACCTATTACCGAGAAACGTTCGATCTCATGAGCAGTACAGAAATCAGAAATGAAGCCGGCAAGCGCTTTTTTAGTTAATCCGTTTTTGATGTTGCTCAGGCTTTGATCTTTCAGTTTTGTTGCTTTGTGAAATAAGAGATCGAATCCCCAGAATGTATACCGGTCTCCCAGAGTTCTTTCCAGGGTAAGAAACTGCTTTCCATGCATGCCAAAACCATGAAAACATAGCATATGCTCCTTACCGTTTCCATACTTATAGTAATGGAGATCAACAAAATCGGAATTATAATAGTGCGAGGTCAATGAATTAAACTATTGCATTAATTAATGCCAGTGCCCAGGTATACTCTGAATCATGTGATATGGTAAGGCTTACCTCGAGGTTTTTAAGATGAGCCGGCAATACCACCGTCGGCATTCCTGCTTTTTTGGCCCTGCTAATTTCTATTTTTTTCCACCCCAGAGGTGATGAATCCAGTTGCTTTATGGCTTTATAAACAGCCTCCTTAGCTGCCCAGGTAGAGGCATAACGCTGCAAAGAATCACTAAAGCTTTCGCAATAGGCAATCTCAGCCGGTGTGTAAACTTTTTTTATGAATAGATCGCTAAGTGAAAGCCTGAAATTTTCTATGTGCACCAAATCATTTCCGACAGCAAAGTTACGCTGTGCAGTTATTTGATTTACAGAAGTTTCTAACTCACTCTGCATCTATTACAGGTACTGCCATGATATTAAATCCACCATCCACAAAATGAATATTGCCGCTTACTTTTTTCGAAAGATCAGAAAAATAGTAAAGTGCAGCATCCCCAACATCGCCGGCATCAATATTCCCTAATGGGGCCATGTATTTTCCTAATTTACGCATTTTACGTACCCCATTGATTCCACCGGATGAAGTAGTCATTACCAGTCCGGCAGAAATGGCATTAACCCGAACCTGCTTATTGCGAAAGTAGCTTGCCAGGTAGATCATGATATTTTCAAGAGCGGCCTTATTGATAGCCATTCCACCATACTGCGGAATGACACGGTTTGCCGCATTATAGGTAAGGGTTAGTATAGAGGCATTTTTCTGTAACAAACTTTCGGCTACACGGGCTATTCTTAACAGAGAATAGGCACTGATATTAAAAGAATCCATCAGATCTTCGAAAGGAATATCAATATATTCTGGTACAGGCTCTGAACTGCCGAGAAAGTTTGAACACAGTACTTTCGTATTGGCATAGGCAACGCCATGTAAAATGTAATCTATCGGTCCATGCGTATTGTATACCGAATTCAGAAAGTTGCTGATCTGGGCTTCGTCCCTTACATCCACCTGCATGGCCAGACCGGAATCAAGACCCAGATTCTCAAGCAGGTAAAGCACCTCATCGCGGGTATCTTCAACATAGCTTAAGGCAATTTTACAGCCCGACTGATGCAATTTTACCGCAATATGATAAGCGATGGATTCTTCATTCCTTACTCCGAAAATTGCTGCAACCTTACCTGAATTATTTATCATATTTCGACAATTTTAAGGCACTGTTAGTGCCGCCAAACCCGTAATTAAGACAAACAATGCTGTTTATAGGCTTTGAAAAGCTTTCTTGCGGAATTAAGTGCCGGTAAGCTGCCAGAGGTTTTGAAGGACCGGTCCATTCCGGACTTTTCTGAAATGTTTCCAGTTCGGGGTTGAGATTCGATGAATTTAAACAAGGCAATACCTTTTGTTCTTTCAACATGAGTAATGCAGTTATAAATTCTACTGAGCCTGCCCCTCCTAACATATGTCCAAATTGTGATTTTGGAGCAGATACATGGTAACCTTCTTCTCCTAAAGCATCAACTATACTTAACAGTTCAACGGCATCACCTACAGGTGTTGATGTACCATGCGCTTTAACTACATCCGGTTTTTCGTCAGACCCTGCAAGTACTCCTTTCCACAACCTCTGTTGTCCCTCAAATGACGGATAGAACATATCACCATCACCGTCTGAGTTGTTAAAATATTCGTCAATTACTCCTAAGATATCAGCACCCCGGGATACTGCCTGCTCATATTCTTCAAGAGCAACAATACCTGCACCAAAGGAACATACAAAGCCGTTTCTAGCCATATCAAATGGACGCGAGCTTTCTTCAGGGCTGAATCCCCGGCTTAATACCATCATCCCATCAAAACCAATGAAGGTTTCGAGTGAGGTACTTTCTACTCCACCGGCAATTGCGCGGTCCTGAAGTCCGTATTTGATTAACCTGTATGCATGTCCGATATTACCCAATCCGGTTGCACATGCAGAACTGATGGTTTCACAGACGCCTTTGTTTTTGATCAGAACAGACACATTGGCTGCTTCACGATAGGTCATAGTGCGGTCTACTGTATGACCACCGGAGTGCCGTGTTTTTCTTCCAAAAACGTAAAAATTATGCCAACCGTTTCTTAATATCACATTAGCTGAACCACCGGAACCAATCACCACCCCGGTTTGCTCCGACTGGACTAAATTTGTTGACCAGCCGGCCATTTTTATGGCATCCTGTGTTGCCAGCATTGTCCAAATGCTTCCTACATCGGAAGTAGCCAAATTCGCATCAGGGATTCGGTTTAATTTATCTACATAGGTTTCCGGATAGAGACCTTCCATAGGATCCCAGATTACCTCCAGATCCATTTCCGGCTCTGTGATAAAACCCGCTACCGTAGATCTGACCTGCTTTTCATAAGCCATGGCATCATCGAATGTGCGGATCAGACTTTTGTTGGCAAATAACTTGCTGCTAAATTCAGACAGGTTCTTGCAGGTGGGAAAAGCCCCTCCCATACCAACTACTGCAACTTTTCTGCCGGGAATATTAGCCACGTGCTTTAACTTTTAAAATGAGATCAACAACATCTTTTACTGTTGATCCTAAACCATCAATATCATCGTCCTCAAACTCAATACCAAACTTTTGCTCGACCTTTGCGACAATAGCAATCATTTGTGAGGATGGTACACTCATATCAGCTAAAAAATCTGTTTCTTCTGTTACACCTACTAATTTTTCGGGTTCTATCATTCTTACAGTTTTGAGTACCTCTATCAAACCGTCGATAATTTCTTGTCTTTCCATTTATATTTTCTTTTCGTTAATTGCTCTAAAGTATTCAATTTCAATTTCCCGCCCGGTTATATCATAGAGATCAGATATAAGTTTAAAATCAGGTGAGAGATCATATTTGAGTAGACGTTCTTCGTTAAAATCTTTAAAATACTCATCAAGGTCTAATCCCTGGGGGCATCTGTAGATCCTTCCATCGCAAACCATTTGTTTGAATTTATAAAAAGTTATTTTCCCCAGCATAACATAAGTATCACCCTTCTCCAATGCGGTCATAAAGTTCACGTTGCCTACACTGATAAAGCCCGGGACAGATTTATCCCTCAAATCTTCGGGTGCACAATTATTTTTCTGACAGACCAGAAACATGCCTAAAGATGCAGCGGTAGCCTGTACAAAAGATTCTATCTGGTCTACCCCTCTGAATATGCCAAAATGGTCCTCAACATCATATTCTGTGGGAGTATAGCTCGCTACAATACCTATTTTGGGTGAGTGCCAGTGATATTTATCTACAAGCAGCTTTTTAGGACCGTAGGCAATCAGTATTTCTTTCGGGTGTATTGAACAGAGGCTGTCTACATGTTTGCCCTTATCATAATATCCCACCATTTATATTTATGTTAGTTCCATTAATGTATGATGCTTTTTCTGATAAGAGGAAAGCCACTACCTCTGCAACCTCATTTACTTTACCAAACCGATTGGCTGGAATTGCTTTTAAATAGTCCTTTCTGTAGTTATCAGGGATTTTTTCTGTCATATCTGTTTCAATGAAGCCAGGTGCAACACTTAAAATTCTGATGTCGTGCTCTTCATTCAACGCTGAAACCTCCCTTGCCAGTGATTTTGATAAAGCGATCATTCCGGCTTTGGTTGCTGAATATACCACCTGAAACGCGTTGCCAGTTTCGCCCACGCATGAGCTTACATTGATAATCACTCCACGTTTATTTAACAGGAATTGTTTCATCACAGCCTTACAGATCATAATCGGCGCTTTCAGGTTTACCTGCAGCATACGGTCAATTTCGCTTTCCGGCTGATAAATGATGGGTTTATCAAAAGTAATACCTGCGTTATTGATTACCCCATATAAGGTATCCCCATGTTCCTTTTTTAAACGTTTACAAAATTCGGTGAGTTCGTTTGGATCGCTTAGGTCAGCGCAAAGCACATGGTGTTTAGGATCAATATTGTTAAAACTTTCCTTGCGCGTGGCATGTAAGATTAAGGTATATTCTTCTGATAACGCGTTTGAAATTGCCAGGCCCAAACCCCTGCTTGCTCCGGTTATCAGTATCTTTTTTTCCGGCATTTTAAGCTAAAGTTTTAATTATAATCTCGTCTTTAAGAATTTAAGCAGATTTTGATACCTGTAAAAGTATAAAATCAAATATAATTTTTAAATTAAAGATACTCTGCCGGATATAAAAATTAAATTATGTTCTTATTCACTAAGCCTTCTTAAGCCTTCTTTTGCATGAGTGTCAATCCCAATTTGATATTCATGGTTTTTCATTCCCAGAGCCAAATTATAATACTCGGTTGCTTTTTTATCGTTCTTGATGTATTCGTAGATATTACCGGATTTTAAGGCTGAATAAGCTGCATAATAATAGCTTTGATTTTTTCCCAGATTAATTGTTCGCTGATAATATAGCAGGGCATCATCAAAATCATTCATCATATCATAGATTCGCCCAAAACGGTAGTGGAGCTCAAGCTTATCCCGCTGGCTTTTCAATTCATTAACCTGAATTGATTTTAATTGAGCCAGTGCATTATTATAACCGCCGCCATCAAAATAGAGTCTTGCCTTCAATAAGGTTAGATTAGGCTTTACATCATTTGCTTCTTTCAAGGCCTGCTTATCCTTTTCATTAATTACTGAACCTTTAGTTCTCACCAGGGTTAAATAATAATTGTATTGAGAAATATTATTTCTTATCAGATAATAAAATGCAAGCCTGAGGTAAGTATCCTTTATATAATTGGTACTGAGGGTTTCATTAGCAAACTTGCTGAGGTATAGGTTTGCATCCGAATCCATCCGGCAAAGTTTAGCATTCCCCATCAGATAATCCATAAGCGGAAGGTCAGCGTACTGACTGCCTTTGGGTGCGGCTTCAATAAATTTAATTGCCGCATCGGCATGGCCCGTTCTAAAGGCAGTGTAAGCCTGTAAATAAGTTTTTAGGAGGCTTTTATCATTCATGCTATTCAAAAGCGGTGTTACATAGCTGTAACTATTCCTGCCCTGAATCACATCTACATTTGTAAAGCAGAGCAAAAAGACTATTTCATCATTGTAATAGCTATACTTACTATTTGCAATCTGCTGTCTGAATCTTTCCAGTTGCTTATTCCCTTTTGTGATATTTCCCTCAATACCCAATACACTCGCTATTCCTTTCATATTTGTGGGGATGGCACCAAAGATCACTTCTATTAAGCCCAGGCTTTTCTGATTGGGCAAAAAGTCTTTATACTTCTCATTATTCTCTTTTAATAAGTCTTTCGCCCTCTTGAAATCATAGGTCGAAGACATGTATTCTCCGAATTTGGCCTTAATCATTGCTGATTGAAGGTAAATCTCAGCCTGAGCAAAAAGATAATAGGGTGAATTTTTATCATTTTTTTTAATCGCATCAATCCTGTTTGATTTTCTGTCCTTAAACTTTTCGAACTCAATCTTATTTTCTGAAGTAAGCAGAAATAAAAAATCGATATAACTATCCAGCAGGACCGGAATACCATTTTGTGGATTATTAAATTTTTCGTCCCTGATGTATCTCCTTGCATCATTAAACCGCAGATCAAATATTGCCTGATATGCTGCTATTGAATTTGGATTGAATACGAAGCTTGCATTAACTGACTGATGAATACCTAAGAAAAGAAGAAGGGTTATAAAATATTTATAATGCATTCCGGGAAAAATCGCTTTAAGAATATGGGTATTGATTAAACTTGAACTAGGATTTAGGTTTTTGAAGTCATTACAAATTTAGATTTATTTTCCCAATTGAGTTTATTGATAAATAATAGGAGTTCAGCATTCGGCACTCAACAGATTTTTTCTTATGTGTTTACTAAATGGAATTCAGATATTTTTATTGCAAATCCCGTTCCATAAAATTTTTAGTACAATTGCTATTTGCACTCGTATGGACTTTTCATAGGTTCTGGTCAGAGTTCCTGGCATTTACTATATTCCTTCGGGATGCTATTTTAATTACATGGATTATCCACTATGGATATCCATCGCCAGAATTTCCTTTTTATAGGCTGGTGGCAAGATCAGGTTTTTTAGCATTGATTTTAACCGGATTATCCGGCTGAACTTGTACATATTGAGCATGTATGCCGAAAGGGGGTTCTTTCCAAGGCCAAGCAGTTCGTTAACCTTATCTGGAACAAGCAGTATTTGGGCCTGTTTTAAGATCAGGTATCTGAACCATCCCAAATGCTTTTTATATTGTTTGTAGAGATCTTTGGTAAAATCGCCATTCAGGAGGTTTTCATTAATGGATAAATTACGCATTTGCAGCCATTGCTGATAGTTTATGGGCAGGTCTTTAATACCCATTCTCGATCCCATCCTTTGGAAAACAGAATAAACTTCCTCCTTTTCGCCTGCATTTAGTTTCTGCTCCAATAACTCAAAAGAGCGTATGGAATAATCAATCAGCATGAATAAAACGTCACGATAGGCCCAATCCGGTATATTTTGACCACGGGAATCTTCTACACCCTTATGGATTGCTGCAATTTTATCAATGGCCTGCATCGCTTCATCATTTTCAGAAAAAACAATCAGACGGGCATAAGCTACGGTGGAGAATAGTCGATTTAGAGGATCTGAAGGAAGACGACCGGTGAAATAAAGCCAGTCGACGGCTTTATTCAAGGCAAACTCTGCAGATGCTCCGGCAAAGATCAGGAGTATGGTGTCTCCGTTACCCCAGATCCTGCGGACTATCGAATCTTTTTTCACAAAATACTTCATATTTTCTGGTTCTTAAGACCCCTGCTCCTAAGTTTCATTCTTTCAAACCATAGAATTGCTGCACAGCCCAAGGTATAGGCCACAAGATCTATCCATTCAAAGGATGTACCGATAAGCGTCCGGGCAAGTTCTGAATTGCCAAGTCCGATTCTTTCAACAAAATTCAGGTATTGCAGTACTTCTATCAGGTAAGAAAACATCAGTACGGCCAACACAGTTGGCTTCGGTCCGGGATTGGTAAAAATCCTGATGAAACAATACATCAACATTACAACCAGAAAATCTCCAAAATAGGGCCTGATAAAGTTATCGTGAACATACATCGCGATCAGCACTTCAACCAAAAACAGCATTACTGTCAATCCAAAATAACCTTTGCTAAATCCGAACATGATTAAAATCTGCTGTTTGGTTCTTCCTCTTTATTACTTGCCCAGCTAATTTTTTGGGACAGATACATTAAAGTAGCAATAATGACAAATAAACCAATACTTCCAACCAAAAGAGCCATATCCTGAAGTTGAAGAATTACAAAAATAAAACCATAGAACATGCTAAGTATTCCGGCAAAGAGAAGGGCTGCCTTCCTGTTTTTTAGCAATGACCAGATGAATGTTCCGATCAGGCCGATGGTGGCTGCTGAGGCAAGGATATAGGCCGTATTGAAGCCCATTTGTTCGCTAAGAGCAAGAATTAGAGTATAATAAATAGTCATTGCGGCACCAATCAGCACATATTGAAGAAAGTGAACATTTCTTTTGTTCAGCAGCTCGGTAAAGAAGAGGGAAAGAAAGGATAGTAAAATAACCATTATGGCGTATTTTGACGCACGGGTGGTTTTTTGATACTGATCTACCGGTAAGAGGAGATCCAGGCCAAAAGTTGCCCGGTTATCCGGTTCACTCTTTCCTTTAACAAGCGTATCTGTCAAATTTAAACTTGTATTTTCTTCGATCCATTGCTGGGGATAGGGTCTGTTGTAGTAAGGCATCTTCCAGGTAGCCGAAAAGGCCTTTCCCGTAACCGAGCGTTCATCCGGCAGATACCTACCTGTAAAGCTTGGATTATTCCATTCACCCTCAATTTTGACAGTGGTATTCTTACCCAGGTGTAAAAAACTGAGCTTCTCACTTCCCCTTAGGTCGAGGTCAAAGCTAAAGTTGAGTGCAGTGCTCTTCCCTGTATTCAGGTTGGGAAGGATGATCAGGTTATTGGTGAATAATTTAAGTGAATTTAGGTCGGGTTCAACTGAATAACTCTCATTTCCAAGCCTGATGAGCGGGTTGTTTTTAAGTCCCTTTAAATCACTAAGTCCGATAGCTACTTTTGCTTTATCCCATTGGATCATTGCAGGGTCAATGTTTGATTTTATCAGTTCCAGGGCGCTGAACTTTCCCCTGACCTTAATTTTGCTGTTATAAACCACGGCATCAAAAATCCCTCTGTGAAGTACCTCAGGATTCACTTTTGAAGAGACGTTCAGGCTTTCTGGCAGAATATAAATATTGGTTATAATTTCCCGGGCACTGCTTTTATTAGTGTTTGCAGCTTCGGGGATGATTGTAGTTTTATAGGGGAGCACCAGAACCGGTCCCTGTACAAGCTGGCTGCCCGACCATTTATCCGAAACTTCCCGGATCACTTCTTTCTGCCTGTTTTGTCGTTCCGCTATCAGATCCTGTATCAGGGAGGAAGGAATTAATAGTAAAATGGTTAGAAAGCCGATCAGGCCTAATTTGATTAAGACTGATCCGCCGAACCAGCTGTTAAATCCTTTGTTTTCTGTGGTTAGTTCAATTTTCATTTTAGTTATTTAAAAGTACTTTGAAATTCAAAGTATATGGATAAAAAAATATTATATTTTCTGTTGTTTAATTATATTTTCAAGTGCTTCCAGGTGCTTGATGAAGGCTTTGCGGCCCTTTTCAGAAACTGAATATTGGGTATTTGGTTTCTTTCCGATAAAGGTTTTATTCACCAGGATGTATTCCTCTTTTTCGAGGGCTTTGATATGGGATGCCAGATTCCCGTCGGTTACATCTAATAATTCCTTCAGGGAGTTAAAATCATAATGCTCATTGGCAAGCAATACACTCATGATCTGCAGGCGTATCCGGTTTTCAAAAGCTTTATCAAACTGTTCCAGGGATGTTTTCACCGGTTATATTTAAAATGCATGACAGTACCATAAATAATATGCAGGAGTCCAAATCCGATTACCCAGAACAAAAGTCCGGATTCCGGAATCAGGGCTGCCAGTAAACCCAGAATAACCTGACAGATGCCCAGCCATTTCACGTCCGAGAAGGTGTACTGGCTTGCTGATATTAAAGACAATCCATAAAATATCAGGCATGCAGCTGCTATCAGGTCATATTCCTGCCGTAAAAATAGAATAATTATAAAGAGTCCGCCGCTAAATAATGGTATTGCCATGCTGCTCATCAAACGCCGGCTTATCGGATTCCAGTAGTTTTCTCCTTTCTTTTTTGCCTGCCTTACAGAAAGCAGCAGACAACTTAATACAGAAAGCAATAATATCAATCCTGCAATCAGAATAAGCTGATGATAGATGGTTGAATTGTCTGTATATGAATCACTTATAACTAAACCTCCGTATTTTTCATTAAGAATTTTGTGTCCGATGAATGCACCAATCAGGGCATATATACCTGCCAGAACTCCCGATAATCCACTGAGGGAAAGGAATTTGGACGAGCGTTCCATTAGTGATCTGATAGAGGCCAGCTCAGAATGTATATCTTTTTCTTTCATTTAAAAGTACTTTGATTTTCAAAGTAAATAATAATAATTGGTAAATGCAATAAATTATTTATTTCTTTTTTGGGCTGATATATAAGCGCTAAGTCAGGATTTATGTTTTCTGTTTAAAACCAATTGGAATACGGGGACTCTCCTCCTTTTGCAAAAATTGATTGAGGTAAGAAAAAAGTAATTCAATTTTTTGATCTTGCTTGCCTAGTTTATTTTCAATTTGTTCAATAAGAATAGCAACATCTTTATATAAACTCAGCATTTCTCTCAGACGGACAAAAATTTCTATTATTCGAATGCTCATTTGAATGGCTCTTTCATTTTTTAAAACATTTGATAACATTAATATCCCATGTTCGGTAAATACATAAGGGAAAGTTCCACCTAATGATTGCCTGGATGGTATCGCATTTTGCGATACCATATCTTCAACTTCTTCTCCGGATAATTGAAACATGAAATTTTCCGGGAATCGTGTTTTATTGCGCTTTACTTGTTCTCTTAATCGGATTGATTTAACCCCGTATAGTTCTGCCAGATCTTTGTCAATCATTACCTTTTGTCCCCGAATCATATAGATTTTGCGCATCAATTCTTCGTCATGAATCGTTTGCACATTTGATGGTTTTATCATTGTTTAATTTGCGTATAAGCTTTAAAGTCAACGCTCCAAGAATTTAACTGATTTATTAAATGTTATAGTAAAGATTTGTTTAGCAGGATGCCAACAATACCTTGAATCAGCCCGCCCATCCCTCTCTATCCAAACTCCTATAATGTATTGCTTCAGCCAGATGCTCTAGTTGTATTTCTTCTGTTCCGGCCAGGTCAGCAATGGTTCTGGAAACTTTCAGGATGCGATCGTACGCTCTTGCGGATAGACCCAATTTCTCCATTGCCTGTTTCAATAATATTTGTCCGCTTTCATTAATCCTGCAAATATTCCTCACCATATTCGGACTCATTTGTGCATTGCAGAACACATCTGGTTTTTCTATAAACCGTTTAAGCTGTATGTTTCTGGCCTCGGTAACCCGTTCGCGGATGGCTTCACTTTTTTCACTGAGACGCTCTGATGATAGTTCATTGAAATTTACCGGAGTGACTTCCACATGGAGGTCGATGCGGTCCAGTAGCGGACCGGAGATCTTGCTTAAATATTTCTGAACTACACCGGGAGCGCAGATGCATTCCTTTTCGGGGTGGTTGTAGAAGCCGCAGGGGCAGGGGTTCATCGAAGCCACCAGCATAAAACTTGCCGGATAATTCACCGTTGATTTGGCTCTGGAGATCGTTACTCTGCGTTCTTCCAGAGGTTGTCTCATCACTTCCAGTACGGTGCGTTTGAATTCAGGCAGCTCATCGAGAAACAGCACGCCATTGTGGGCGAGTGAAATTTCTCCGGGTTGCGGGTTTGTACCTCCGCCAACCAGAGCTACATCGCTTATGGTATGATGCGGAGAGCGAAAGGGTCTGATCGTCATCAGGGAATCGGAGGCCGAGAGCTTCCCGGCAACCGAATGGATCTTGGTCGTATCGAGCGCCTCATACAGATCGAGAGGCGGCAGGATGGTGGGCAGGCGTTTGGCGAGCATGGTCTTGCCGGCTCCTGGCGGACCGATCAGGATTACATTATGTCCTCCTGCAGCAGCGATCTCGAGTGCCCGTTTGATATTTTCCTGTCCCCTGACATCCGAGAAATCGCTGTCATAATTGTTGATATTATATTTAAACTCTTCCCGGGTGTTGACGATGGTTCTTGGCAGTTCGAGGCTGTTATCAAAAAATCCGATCACTTCCGACAGCCGGCTTACTCCATAAACCTCAAAATTATCTACAATGGCTGCTTCCCGGGCGTTCTCTATGGGTAATAGCATTCCTTTAAATCCATCCCTTTTGCCCTGAATAGCAATCGGAAGAGCTCCCCTGATTGGCTGAATGCCTCCATCAAGTGAAAGCTCACCCAGAATAAGGTATTTATCCAGTTCTGTGCTGAAAATTTGTCCGGAGGCCTGCAAAATACCAATGGCAATGGGCAGGTCATAGGCCGAACCTTCCTTGCGGATATCAGCAGGGGCCAGATTGACAATAATCCTTTGCCTGGGCATGTGGAAAATAGAATTATTCAATGCACTTTCAACACGCAGCATGCTTTCTTTTACTGCACTATCCGGAAGTCCGACGACGAAATAATTGAGTCCGCCGCTAATATTTACCTCAATCGTAATGGTAATTGCTTCAATTCCAAAAACGGCACTTCCAAAGGTTTTTGCTGGCATGGTTACCTAATTTATGGAACCATTTGATAGAAGAGGGCTAGGGATTTAGTAAAGGGTGGGAAGGGATGAGGGAACGGTATAATTGCTGGTATGTTGATAACACAACCAGAGGGAAATGTGAACACCATTCGGAGGTAAATACTAACCTCATTTTATAATTCCTTTCAAAGTTCTGAGTCAAAGGATCGTATCAGCGAATCTAGTGATGAGCTTCTATAATACTTTAAACAATCAACTATGATTGGGCGCTTATTATTGTAATCAGCTACCTCTGAGCCTTTTATATTGCCCGCATATTTCTTGGATTTCTCTTTGATTAAATCTGTAATGAAACTCGAATATAACATTTGGTTTAAGAGGATCGGTGTGCTAATATCGCTGTATACTTCTGAATCCTTATATCCGAATCGTAAGCAGGCGCACAATGCATAATCCCTTAACAATTCACGTTGCAAACTAAGTTTCTTTCCTATTATTGATTTAGAATCATTCGATTTTATATTCACGCGTGGTGAACATGAACAAATAAGCAAAGTTACTATGGCGAATCGCCAATTTCTAATTGTAGTATCCATAATTTGATTGCTTTAACCCATCCTATTCATTGAAGTACTCTGCTCTTTTACCATTTCCAGTGTTAGTGGTAATCACCAACCATTGTTAATATATTTCCGGGCTTCCGGCTTTATAGGGCACAGACTTTTGCTATTTCTTAAAACTATACCCAAAAGATACACCTGCAAAGTATGGATTTAGACCGCCTCCTTTGCCTATTAGTGGAGTCCAGCCCATACGCATGATAAAACCTTTTTTAATTGGCTGAAAGCGGTAAAGAATATTCAGGTTTCCCCAGGCGTTTATTCTCTGATCGTCCTGAGGTTTACTTGCAGCAAATTCCGGAGTAATTCCAATACCAGTTTCCAGTCCGTTACGGCCCCTGCCAAAGATGTAGTTGACCATTAAGGGTACACTTACACGTCTTTTAAATTCATCTTCATTGATTTCATAGCCTGTGCCAAGTCCGAGTCCTATCCGTACGCCAAATCCATCATTATCGGATTTTAATCTACGATCGTAGTTTAAGGAAAACAGGCCTCCACTGCCGAGAGCTTCCAAAAAAATGGCCTGACGAATCAGTCCGTCAGACGTTTCAGTGGGTTTATCATTCTTCCGGACATTGTAGCCATATTGCACACGGATGCCGGTAAAGTCCGTAACAGGTTTGAAATTGGTTTGGAACGTATTCCCATTATCTGCGCTAGCAATAAACTGGCCGCCTCCGGGTTTAGATAGACCGAGATTGCTAATTAGGCTGATACCAATGCGACTTTTTGAGTTTATCGACTTTATGTAGCTTATTCCACCGTAAATATTTGACTGGAATTTATTTTGATAAGGCGCAACACTGATTTCAAAAGTTGAAAATTCCGATGGATTGGTCGACTGATAATGATAGCCATAGCTGGTATATCCGTTGCTATGAAAATAACGCAGATCAGCACCTCCAAAGAACTCAAATGCTGAGCTGAGCCACTTGAATCTGTAAACAGGTTCTATACTTAAACTGTTGTACATCACAACAGAACCAAGTAATTGGTCACTTAAACCATTGCCCGGATTACGATTAACAATTAACTTTGGTCTGAAATAACCGAGGTTAAATCCTGCCCTTAAGCCAAGCCCTGAGCTTGTAAAGTGAGCGTAGCTTAGCCCTCCAAGACCAGCAAACTGATCTTTTCCCTGGGCTATTTGACTGGTTTCATCTAACTCAAGCGATGAAAGCCAATGAGGAGTGAGTTGAAAACTTAATTCATTATGCTGAGCTAATAATGAGGAACTTGGCAAAACCGAAAAGACGACAAATGCCAGAAACATTAGTTTTTTCAAGTTCATAAATTCATAGGTTAGGTAATCTAACTTACAAATAATATTAATCAGAAAATGTTAAGCTTTGTTAAAATGGGTGATTAATCCTAAACCCCTTTCCCTTTGGTTGGTATTATCCATACATTGGATTATCGGAAACTGTCATCCTGAACGCTTGAAGGAACTTAGCTGACTGAAGCAAAATTTGTCTAACTCAGAGAAGTTCCCTCCCGCGAAGGGCGGATCGGGATGACAGTACTTTAGGCGGCAGTAGCTTTATTTTAGTCGTTCCCTGAGCTTGGTGTTAGCACTAACCTTAAATAACACCAAACTAACTGAAGAGCCGGTATGGGATAACACCAACCGGAGGAAATATCACCAAACTTTACTTCCCAAACGGCATTTTAGGCATCCCCTTCATCATCTTAGCCGCCGCTGCAGGGTTTGAAAACTGCTTCATCACTTTACGCATATCCTCAAACTGCTTGATCAGCTTGTTCACTTCTGTAATATTGGTGCCCGAACCTTTGGCAATCCGGGTACGGCGATTTTGATTGATTGAATCCGGATTTTCACGCTCGAAAGGAGTCATGGAGCGGATGATGGCTTCAATCGGTGTAAAGGCATTATCATCAATTTCAACATCCTTAATCGCTTTTCCAACCCCCGGAATCATACCCATCAAATCCTTCATATTACCCATTTTCTTGATCTGCTGAATCTGGCTCAGGAAGTCATTGAAATCGAATTTATTCTTGCGGATCTTTTTCTGAAGTTCTGCAGCTTCTTTCTCAT
>Ga0075152_10001142_pt1 | contig 19182 bp, 18 predicted proteins | sample JI61114C2DNA_FD_70964 | JGI IMG/M metagenome (GOLD analysis project Ga0075152, IMG submission 70964) | Wastewater effluent complex algal communities from Wisconsin, to seasonally profile nutrient transformation and Carbon sequestration -... | ecosystem: Engineered > WWTP > Effluent > Algae...
TGCGGCGACGCCTGGTGGGCCTGTTGATCGCGGTGGTGGCGCTGCTCTGGAGTCTGTCCGCTGCCGTCGCTTTTCGGACCGCCCATGGCGAGGCGGACGAACTCTTTGACGCCCAGATGGTGCAGGTGGCCGAGACCCTGCTGGCCATTGTGGCGGCGGGAGGACCGGGGCAGGTGGCCCATGAAATGGCCGAGCACCAGCATGACTATCAGCTACCGGTTGCTTTCCAGGCATGGCAGCGGGACGAGACCGGCTCTGGGTGGCACCTGCTGGTGCGCTCGGCCGAGATGACGGACGTACCGGCAACCCGGGAAGCGGGCTTTGACGAGCATGAGCAGCAGGGGGCGCTGTGGCGCTTTTACACCGTGGACCACGACCATGGTCGATATCGGGTGATCGTGGGTCAGCAGCATGCCACCCGCTATCGTCTGGCCGGCGAAATCGCACTGCATCTGCTGCTTCCCATCCTGATCGGCCTCCCCTTGATCGCCATCGGGATCTGGGTTGTGGTGGGGCGCGCCCTGCGTCCAGTGGATACGGTGGCCCGTGCAGTGGGGGGGCTGGATGCGCGACATCTCGCACCGGTCCGTATCGACGGCCCGCTACCCGCCGAGATCGCACCGCTGGTGGGATCCCTTGACGCGCTGGTGGTACGCCTGGCCGAAGCGCTCGACAATGAGCGTCGCTTCACCGCCGATGCGGCCCACGAGTTGCGCACCCCTCTTGCCGCGCTGCGGATCCAGGCCCAAGTGGCATGCCGCTCCATCGAAAGCGGTGCCCGTCAACATGCCCTGGAGCAGGTCTTGTCGGGCGTTGAGCGCATGACCCATCTGGTCGAACAGCTTCTCACCCTGGCGCGCCTTGATCCGGACGCGACGCTCCCCGACGGAGAGTGGGTGGATCTCGCCGAACTCACCCGTAGCGTCTGCTCAACCCTCGCACCCCAGGCCTTGCGCAGGGAACAGAGCCTGTCCCTGGATGACCGGGGTGCCATGCCGGTGACAGGCAATCACTGGTGGCTGGAAGTGCTGGTACGCAATCTGGTGGACAACGCGCTGCGCTACACCCCGTTGGGCGGCGAGGTGCACGTCCTGGTGGATGCTGTCGGGCGGCGTCTGGTGGTGTCGGACAACGGGCCGGGTATTGATCCGGTTCTGCGGGACACGATGCTCACCCGTTTCGCGCGGGGGGCCGAGGCAGATGCCGGAGGCTGTGGTCTCGGGTTGTCGATCGTGGCCCGGATTGTGACCATTCTGGGGGCTCGCCTGGATTTCGGCCAGGGGCTGCCGCGTCCGGGGGGCGGCGAGGGATTGGCGGTGGTGCTGACGTTTCCGCCCACGATCGCGTCATCGGGGGGATGAGCGGAGCCTCAAACCGAGGCCTCCGCCAGCTTGTTGCGTATCTGAGCCTGGACAGGCGCAAAAAGTGCGGCGCGGAAACGCCGCTGCACTGCGTCAGGTGGTCATGCCCCCTGCGATGTAGCTGGATAGCTGGTCAATGGTGGCCTGCTGCTGCTGCATCACCGACTTCACCGCATCTCCAATACTCACGATGCCAGCCAGCTTGCCCTGGGCAACCACCGGCAGGTGGCGGATGTGATTGTTGGTCATGATGGCCATGCAGTCATCAATGGTATGGCTGGGGGCGACGGTCAGAACGTTCTGGGTCATCAGGTCACCAACCCGGGTGTCTTTGGAGGCCAGGCCCTTGAGGACGACTTTGCGGGCGTAGTCACGCTCCGTGAAGATACCGACCAGACGCTCGCCTTCAGTGACCAGCACGGCACTCACGTTGAATTCGGCCATCAGTTTGAGTGCTTCGAGTACGGTGGTCGTGGGGGTGACCGAATGGGTGGAGCCGCCCTTGTTCTGAAGAATCTGCTCAACCGTTGCTGCCATTGTCTCTACCCTCCTCATTGTTGTTGGCGATGGGCCGGAGGGCCTCAAGGCTCCGGCTGCTCAAGTTACATAGCTTGGATGCAAGTTGGCGCGAGCGCAAGGGGATGCGGGGCTTTTTTGCCTGCAGGCAGGCCGGTCGGGTTCATCGCGATGAGGGCATGGGCATGCCGGGCTCCCGGTCTGACGATTTGTTTGCGCTTGCTTCCGGGCGCATGGCCATGAATCGACGGCTTGACCCCGCTTCGCCCCCGACGATGCTTGCCCAGGGCTTTGTATGGCGCACTTCTCGGGACGAACGCGAGCCGCTCGCCACCCTGTGTTCATCAGGGCCGAGTCCGGACTGATCCGCCGGGTAATTGCAATCATTTGTCAGTGCCCGTTTTAGGTACTCCACATCACCTACCATCCCGTCGTGTCTGGCGAATGCCTTGCTTGGAGGCCTTTGGCCCATGCCCATTGGCGGTGCGGCCGGGGCTGCAGGCGCGTTGTTTGTTGAAGAGACTCATGGCAGGTGGTGGCGGGTTTATGGATCAGTCTGTACTCGTGGTGAAGAACGACCGGTCGGTCTGTGAAAGGCTGGCCGAGCATCTCGGCCGGTCCGGCTTCCGGGTTCGTTGGGCGACGTCGCTCGTTCAAGCCGAGGCGCTCGTGTTCGAGGCGTTCGGGCTGCTGGTGGTCGACGCGCATCTGCCGGACGGTGATGGTCTGGACTTCGGACAGCGTCTTCGTTGCTACATGGGCTGCGGTGTCATCGTGTGCGTAGGCAAGGAGGACAAGGCCTTGCGCATTGCCGCCCTCCGCGGTGGCGCGGATGCCTGCCTCCGGGCACCGGTCGATCCCGATGAGCTGGAAGCCACCTTGATCAGCGTGCATCGCTGCCTGCACTCTCCCGCCCCCAATCCACTCCCCGTCCTGGTTCCGAGTCCGTGGATGCTCGACAACCGGCAGCTCATGCTGCGAGCACCGAACGGAAGGTGCATTGTCGCCAATCCCCTGGAACATCGCCTGCTGCTGACCCTTTTTTCCCATCCCGATCGGCGGGTGGACCGGATTTCCCTGGTGGCCGGGTTGGCGGAAGCGGCGCCGGGCTACACGGAGGCAAGGCTGGAGGCACTGGTAAGCCGCCTTCGGGCCAAAGTGGTGAAGAAGTGCGGGCTCCGCTTACCCCTGGTGTCGAGCTATGGTCACGGCTACCGCTTTGACGGCTATGTTCGCCTCATGTAGTTGTCAGGATTGGTCAGCATTTTCCTTTAAGGCCTGGGATGATTAGGCTATTCGTTCGACATCATTCCATGCATATCCTTGCGGAGGTAATTCCGAATGCGTCTCGCCCTGCTGCACGCCGAGTTTGGGCGGATTGAAGCGCTCGTGAGCGCCCTGGAGGCAGAGGGGCATCATGTTCATCGATACCAGGATTCCCGTACCCTGATTCTTCAGGCCGCACGGGAGAGTTTTGACCTGTTTCTGCTGGAGTGGGGGGCCCGGGGGGCTCGCCAGGTTCTGCAGGATCTGCGGGGTGGTTCCGGCATTCACAGCTCGGTGATTTTTTTCAACTGCAGCAACAGTGAGAGCGAACTCGCCGACATCCTTGGTCGTGGCGCGGATGACTTCATCACCGGACCCGTAGGCATGCGCGAACTCGTCGCCCGTGCCGGTGCCGTGATGCGGCGCCGCAATCCCGGTCACTATTGCCGCCTGAATGTTCTGGACATGCCGCCATATCGCTTCGATACGTCCGCCAAGGTGCTTCTTGTGGACGGTGTCCCGGTGGCGCTGACCGAGAAGGAGTTCGAGCTGGCGGTGTTCCTCTTCCGGAATCTGGGACGCACCCTGTCCCGCGGGCATCTTCTCGAAGCGGTCTGGGGAAGCGCGCTACTCGCCGTATCCCGGACCGTGGACACCCACATCAGCCGGATCCGCAGAAAGCTCGGTCTGCGACCCGAGGTCGGGTTCCGTCTTAGCGCCGCCTATGGCAACGGCTATCGTCTTGAGCGGGTTGTCGAAGACTGGAAGGTCGGACACCCATCGAATGGGTCGGGCCTTGCCCGTCCGGGAGAGCGCACACCGGCGGGCAAGGGTCGACTCGGGGATGCTGTTCGGGCTTCGTGATCTTCCGGTGCGTGATTGATTCCGCACAGTCTGCGATTTTCCCCATGGCGGTGATCAGATTTGCCCGTGTGCGTGACTTAGTCAGCATAGGGCGCTCCTCTTGCCTTCTAAGCTTCGGGCATCAAAGTTTGTTGCAGGGAGCCCGATCATGGATGCCTATCTGTTTGCTGCGCTCGGCCTTCTGGCCGTCGGGATGATTGTCTGGCAAGCGTGGCGGGAGCGCGCTGTGGAACGCAGGCGGATTCCGGCCGACTGGCAGGCGTCCATTGAGCGAATGGGGCGCGAGCAGTCCCAGGGACACCACCGCAAGGTCCGCGAAAGCGCACTGCAGGCTTGCCTGCGGCTTGCGCGCTATCCGAAGAAATCGACCCTCGCTCCCCATGTTCGGGTGCGTCTGGCGGCCCTGTTGTCGCGCGATCCGGTCTACCCCAGCGTCGTTCGGGCGATCCGGGCTGCCTGCGCCTCCGGTGCGGAGGTCAGTGAGACAAGCCTGTGCGTGAGCAGTGAATATCTGCTTGAAGACATCCGTCAGTGCATGGCGCTTGCCGAGCACTTCGGTCAGATCGAGCGCCATGCTCGCGGCGGGGATCTGATGGTCGCTGCGAGCTTTCACCCCTCCGTCTGAGCGTTCCTGAACAAAGGGATGGCACGGCCCGCGTTCGCGCTTGCGATGCGCACCGTGCCCGTTTAAACCGGTGCGTCTCCGAGGGAACTCGAGCCACTGGCCGGAATTTCTTCAGGACTGAGCCCATGGCCTTTCGGCGCATGGGCGCCAACTTCAGATTTCCAGATTGTCGATGAGACGGGTGCTGCCCAGCTTGGCCGCGCCCAGCACCACGAGCGGGGCGTCACCCGCGGGGGCCTGCAGATCGCAGCGCTGACGGATGGCGATGTAATCCGGTTGCCAGCCATGGGCGGCCAGATCTGCCACGGCCTCCGTTTCAAGTTTCAGGAAGTTGCGGTCTCCCGCGGCGATCCTGTTCTTGATGTCTGTAAGCAGGCGGCTCAGGCGGGGGGCTTCAGCACGCTCCTCCACACTCAGATAGCCATTGCGTGAGGAAAGGGCCAGTCCGTCATCTGCCCGGATTGTTTCGCCCGGTATCACCTCGATGGGCAGGGCCAGTTCCCGCACCATGTTCGTCAGAACCATGAGCTGCTGGTAGTCCTTCTTGCCGAACAGGGCCACGTCCGGTCCGACAATGTTGAAGAGCTTCAGCACTACTGTGGCGACGCCACCGAAATGGCCCGGACGGACAGCGCCTTCCAGGATATTCACGTGGGCCTGATCCGGCTCCACGTGGTAGCGCTGGGGGCTTGGGTACATTTCCCTTTCATCCGGAGCGAACAGCATGTCCACCCCGGCATCCCTCAGCCGGGCGCAGTCGTTTTCGAAGGTGCGCGGATATTTGTCGAAGTCTTCCTTCGGGCCGAACTGCAGACGATTGACGAAGATGCTTGCCACGACCACATCCGCATGGGCGCGGGCCTGGCGCATCAGGGCGATGTGACCGTCGTGGAGGTTGCCCATGGTGGGCACGAAGGCGACGCGCCCTGCACCCTTGAGGGCGGCACGCAAGTCGGCAATGCGGGGATGGATCTGCATGGTGCGGGTCTCAGTAGCAGTGTTCGGGGCCCGGGAAGCGGCCTTCCCGTACATCGGCGACATAGCGGGTGACGGCTTCATCGATGCTGCTGGCACCTTCCATGAAGTTCTTGGCGAAGCGCGGGCGCTTTCCGGGGAAAACGCCGATCAGGTCATGCAGAACCAGCACCTGGCCATGGCAATCGACACCGGCACCGATGCCGATGGTGGCCATGGAGGAGAGGCTGGCGGTGACGTCGGCGGCCAGTGCGGCGGGCACCATTTCAATCACAACCAGTGCTGCACCCGCCTGTTCCAGGGCCAGGGCATCGCTCTTGAGGACGGCGGCTCCGGCATCGCTGCGCCCCTGGACGCGGTAGCCGCCCAACTGGTGAACCGACTGGGGGGTGAGGCCGATGTGGGCGCACACGGGCACGCCGCGTTCAACCAGGAAACGAACCGTCTCGGCCATGAAGGCGCCGCCCTCAAGTTTCACCATCTGGGCGCCGGCGGCCATCAGCCGGGCCGCATTGCGCATGGCCTGTGCCGGACTTTCGGCATAGCTGCCGAAGGGCATGTCGGCGACGATCAGCGGGCGACTGCTACCCCGGGCGACGCACTCGGTGTGATACACCATGTGCTCCATGCTGACGGGCAGGGTGGTCTTCTGGCCCTGCAGTACGTTACCCAGGGAGTCGCCCACCAGGATGACGTCCACCCCGCAGCGCTCCAGCAAGGCGGCAAAGCTGGCGTCGTAACCGGTGAGCATGACGATCTTGCGACCCTCGGCGCGCATCTTGCCCAGCTCGAACAGGGTGACGGGTTTGTTGTTCTCTTGCAGATAACTCATTGCTGTTCCTCCTCGCGGCGGCAGTTAACCCCATTCCTGTGCGTCGCACAAGGGGACTTCGACGGCGGAAACGGAAAGGCTTCCGGGTGGCGGCGGGCCTGCGGATCCCCCTTGGCCCTTGTGGGGAAATCGGGCAGCGCGGCAGATTTATTGATGCGCTCTCAGCCGGCGTAGCCGAAAAACTCCCGATAGCTGCGCATGGCGTGAAGCCGGGAAAAGAGCAGTTCGAAGTCTTCTTCCTTGTCCACCGGGTTGAGAGACTCGGCATTGACGATGAAGAGGGGCGCTGCATCATAGTGGTGGAAAAAGGTGGCGTAGCGTTCGGCGACCCGCTGGAGGTAAGGTTCGCTGATCTTGCGCTCCGATTCGACGCCACGCTTGCGCACGCGATCAATGAGAATGTCGGGCTGGGCCTGCAGGTAGATCACGAGATCGGGTTTGCGCACGCTGGGCTTCAGGCGCTCGTAAAGCTGGCGGTAGAGCTTCAGTTCGTCCTCGGCCAGATTCAGCTCGGCAAACAGCGGATCCTTGTCGATCAGGAAGTCGGAGACCAGGCGCCGATGCGGGTCGTGGGGGCAAGCGGCCAGTTGTTCGCTGCGCTGGAACAGGAAGGCAATCTGGGTAGGCAACCCCCAGCGCTCCATGTTCTGGTAGAAGCGCCCGAGAAAGGGGTTGGCCGCCGGGTTCTCGAGCAGGGTGTCGCCGTTGAGGCGCTCGGCCAGGCGCCGGGCAAGGGTGGTCTTGCCCGCACCGATGGGGCCTTCCACGACGATGTAGCGCGCTTTGTCGAGCATGGGGTGACTCCGCCTTTCAGGCGCGGAAGATGAAGTAAACGGCGCCTAGGATACACAGGGCAGCCCACAGATAGTCAAGCTTCAGAGGTTGCTGCATGTAGAGCACGGCGAAGGGCACGAACACCACAAGGGTGATGGCCTCCTGCATGATCTTGAGCTGGGCCAGATCGAGTTCCTGGGCGCCGATACGGTTTGCCGGCACCTGCAGCAAGTACTCGAACAGGGCGATGCCCCATGACACGAGGGCCGCGATGTACCAGGGCGAGGTGGACAGGTTTTTCAGGTGCCCGTACCACGCGAAGGTCATGAACACGTTGGATGCCGCCAGCAGCAGGGCGGTCTGGACCCAGATCGGCATTACAGCGGCTCGAAGAGGGAAATGTCCTGGTCGGCGACGGAGGGGAGATGATCCCGGGCGGGGCCGAGACCGGGCAGGACCAGCTCTGCGTCGATCTCCAGCAAGGGCCGCAGTACGAAGGCGCGCTGGTGCAGGCGCGGGTGGGGCAGGGTCAGCTCACTGCCGTACAGCACCGCGTTGCCGTGGAGCAGCAGGTCGAGATCGAGGGTGCGAGGGGCGTTGGGTATGCTCCGCACACGGCCGTGACGCGCCTCGATGGCCAGCAACTGGTGCAGCAATTCGAGGGGCGCGAGCAGGGTGTCGACGGCAACCACGGCATTGATGAAGTCGGGCTGATTGAGGAGCCCGACCGGGGCGCTTCGGTAGAGGGACGAGCGTGCCACCACCCGGGTGCCGGGCAGCGCAGCCAGGTCGACCACTGCGGCCCGCAGGTGCTTCACGGGTTCGCCGATGTTCGCGCCCAGCGCCACAAAGGCGCGCGCGCAGGAAGATCCGGCGGTCATTCGCCAACGGGGGCTGTGGCTGCTCCGGCGGGCTTGCGTCGGCGGCGGCGCTTCCTGACCGTACCGCTCTTGTCCGGCACCAGCATGCCTTCGCGGGCCTCCGGATGGGCGTCGGCAAACGCTTCCCACCAATCGGGCAGTTCCATCGGCAGCTCGCCGGATTGGGCACGGAGACGCAGGAAGTCCCAGCCCGCGCGGTAGCGGGGCTGTTCCAGCAGGCGATAGGGGGTCTTGCCCGCCCGCTTCTCGAAGCGCGGCTGCAGGGCCCAGATCTCCTTGATGTCCCCGGCGATGCGGCGGGTGATGGCGAGCTTGCCGGACTGCCGGTCGAGCACGGAATCCATGGCCTCGAACAGGGCCGGCTGTGAATGTTCGCCGTTAGCCTTGCGGGCCTCCCAGTCGGCAAGCACTTCATGCCACAGCAGGGTGGCGAAGAGGAATCCGGGGGACACGGGCTTGCCCTGACGCACACGCTCGTCGGTGTTCTCGAGGGACAGCCAGACGAAGCGCTCGCCCATGGGTTGTTCGAGGATCACGTCAAGCAGGGGGAGCAGGCCATGGTGCAGGCCTTCTTCACGCAGCTGGCGCAGGCATTTCACCGCGTGACCCGACATCAGCAGCTTGAGCATCTCGTCGAAGAGCCGTGCCGGGGGCACATTCTCAAGGAGCTCGGCCATCTCGCGGATCGGCCCGCGGGCCGCCGGATCGATGGACAAGCCGAGCTTGGCTCCGAGACGCGCAGCGCGCAGCATGCGCACCGGGTCTTCGCGGTAGCGCACCCGGGGGTCACCGATCATGCGCAGGGTCTTCTGCTGCAGGTCGGCGACACCGTGGTGGTAATCGATGACGGTTTCGTCGGTGGGGTTGTAGTACAGGGCGTTGACCGTGAAGTCGCGGCGGGTGGCGTCTTCGGCCATGGAGCCGAACACGTTGTCACGCAGCACGCGGCCGTGCTCGTCGGTTTCGGTGGCTTCGGCGTCCTGCATGGCGCGGAAGGTGGAGACCTCGATGGTCTCGGCACCACTCATCACATGCACGATCTTGAAGCGCCGGCCGATGATGCGCGAGCGGCGGAAGAGGGCGCGGACCTCTTCGGGCGTGGCGCTGGTGGCGACGTCGAAATCCTTCGGGGTCTGGCCGACAATGATGTCACGAACGGCGCCACCGACCACGAAGGCCTTGTGGCCGGCTTCCTGCAGCGTGGTGCAGACCTTGTTGGCGGCAGGTGAAATCTGGTCCCGGCGTACGCCATGGCGGGCCACCGGAATCACTGCGGGTTCGGGAGGGGTGTTGGCGGGTGCGGCGCGGCGGAATACACGGCGCAGCAGTTTGCGGATCATTGGTGGGGTGTTCTTTGTTTTTTGATCAAGTCGCGCATGATAACCCATGGAGCGGCAGGGTTTGGCCCCCGGAGGCTGCCGAGCGTGAGGTCGACCCCGTGTACCAAGGGCGAATCGGACCACGTTTGTCCGGATTTATCCCGGCGTGGATCGCGTGTGGGGCGTCGTTGGGAGGCCGGGCCTCCTGGATCGCCCTTGATGTATTGACGATCGGGCTCGCCCGACAGGCCTGACGCTGCCCATGCAGCGGTCCGGGCGGTAAGATTGGAGCATATCCATCCGCTCTACGGGTTCCATTGATGCCCCGCTTCTCCGCCAACCTGTCCTTCCTGTTTCTCGACCGCCCCTTCCTTGATCGATTTGCCGCCGCCGCCGCGTGCGGATTCAAGGGTGTGGAGTTCCATTTTCCCTATGACTTCCCGGCGGACGAGGTGGCCGATGCGGCGCAGCAGGCCGGTGTGGAGGTGGTGCTGTTCAACTTTCCCGCGGGCAACTGGGCGGCAGGTGAGCGGGGGATTGCCTGCCTACCCGAACGGGTCGCCGAGTTTCGCTACGGGGTGGAGAAGGCGGCCCGGTGGGCCGACGCGCTGGGGTGCCAGCGGGTCAACTGCCTTGCCGGCCTGCGTCCGGACGGCATTTCCGAGGCTGTCCTGCGGGACACCCTGATCGGCAATCTGCGTTTTGCTGCCGACAGCTTCCAGCGGGTTGACCGGCAGGTGCTGCTCGAACCTCTCAACAGCCGCGACACGCCCCGCTTTCTGGTGGACCGTAGCGTAGCGGCCCTTGCCATCCTGGATGAAGCGGATCGTCCCAACCTGCGCCTGCAGTACGACATCTTTCATGCCCAGGTGATGGAGGGCGAACTGGCCCTTACCCTGGCCAGGCATCTACCGCGGATCGGGCACGTCCAGTTCGCCGACAATCCCGGGCGTCATCAGCCCGGCACCGGCGAGATCCATTTCCCTTTCCTGTTCGACCATCTGGATGCAATAGGCTATCCGGGCTGGGTGGGCGCGGAGTACGCGCCAACGGGGCTCACTGAAGCGTCCCTGGGGTGGATGGGCAGGTGATGGCGCCAAGACTGTGCGCCGAGCTTCATCTGCCGTGCGTGGTAAACGTACAAGCCCTCTCTCTGTCTGCCAGCCCGTTCCGTCGCTGATCTGCATCCTGGATATGGCCTGATTGCCGGCCGGCCACCGCGATGTGGCGGTACAGCGCAAAGGGCTTTGCTTCAGCGGCGGGGTCTTCTAGACTGCCTGGAAGTTGTCTGACAAGTAGACCAATGGACGCGGCTCCCCTCCCACGCATCTCACGTCCCCATCGCCTCTCCGAGGAGGTGGCCGAGGTGCTGGAGAAGCGCATTCGCAGCGGTGAGTTCGCCCCCGGCGAGAAGCTTCCCGCCGAGGCGCGTTTGGCCGAGCAGCTCGCCGTCAGCCGCGCGGTGGTGCGCGAGGCCGTCGCCCGTCTCAAGGCGGACGGCCTGGTGACAAGCCGACAGGGGTCGGGCGTCTATGTTGCCCGGTGCCTTGGGGCGGGGGTGTTCCGGATGGCCGCTGGTGTGCTTGGTGAGGCCCATCAGATCGAGGACATTTTCGAGTTGCGCCTCATCATTGAGGTGGCCGCTGCCGAGTGGGCGGCCTTGCGGCGGACGCCGGCCGATGTCGAGGCCATTGAAGCGGCCCTTGCACGTATGGATGAGGCTGTCGCCCTCAGCGCCGACGGCGTTCGTGCGGATGATGATTTTCACTGCGCCATTGCATTGGCCAGCGGAAACCCCCTGATCGGCCGCTTCGTGGCCTTCGTCAGTCACGAGTTTTCCGCGTCCAGGGCGCCGACCTGGAGCCGGGAAGGGATTGTCCGAGGGCTGGCCGGAGCCGCCCAGGACGAGCATCGGGCTTTGCATGTGGCCATCGTGGCTGGAGACCCTGCTGCCGCGCGGCGGGCGGCCCGGCAGCATCTCCTCCAGGCTGCGCGGCGCCTGGGGGTGGTTCTGGCCACACCCCCCGGGGCGCGGGGATAGGATATGGACAAGGAGACGCTGTGATGGGCGAGCAGTCTGGTATGCCCGGTTTCGGCCGGACAGAGGAGGATTTCTCCCGGGTGGACGTGCGGCGCCTGGTGCAGGCTCTGCTGGGGGTGCTGCCAGCGGCCCACGTGCTCCACGACCCGGAAGACCTGCGCCCCTATGAGTGTGACGGCATGGCAGCCCTCCGCCAGTTGCCGCTGGTCGTGGTGCTGCCGGACACCGAGGCGCAGGTGGTGGACATCCTGAAAATCTGTGCGGGGCAGGGGGTGCCGGTGGTGGCGCGGGGCGCAGGGACCGGTCTTTCCGGGGGCGCCCAGCCCCACCGTTTCGGCGTGGTGTTGTCCCTCGCGCGTTTGAACAGGATCATCGCCATAGATGCCCACGCACGGCGGGCGGTGGTGCAGCCGGGGGTGCGCAACCTGGCTATCTCGGAGGCTGCTGCGCCCCATGGCTTGTATTACGCCCCCGATCCTTCGTCCCAGATCGCCTGCACCATCGGCGGCAACGTGGCCGAGAACTCCGGTGGGGTGCATTGCCTCAAGTACGGCCTGACCATCCACAACCTGCTCAAGGTGCGGGGCGTGACCATCCACGGTGACATCGTCGAGTTTGGCAGCCTGGGGCTGGATGCACCGGGTTACGACCTGCTGCCTTTGGTCACGGGGTCCGAAGGAATGCTCGCGGTGGTGACCGAGGTCACGGTCAAGCTCACCCCCAAGCCCCAGCTAGCCCAGTGCGTGCTGGCAGCCTTTGACGACGTGGTCAAGGCCGGAGATGCCGTGGCCCGGATCATCGCCGCCGGCATCATTCCGGCCGGGCTGGAGATGATGGACCAGCCCGCCACCGCTGCAGTGGAGGAGTTCGTGCATGCGGGCTACCCCCTCGACGCCAAGGCCATACTTCTTTGTGAGTCCGATGGCACGCCCGAGGAGGTGGCCGAAGAAGTCGGGCGGGTGCGTGCCCTGCTGGAGCAGAGCGGAGCCACTGAGATCCGCGTGTCCCGGGACGAGGCCGAGCGCCTGCGTTTCTGGGCCGGGCGCAAGGCGGCCTTTCCCGCGGCGGGGCGGATCTCTCCGGACTACTACTGCATGGACGGGACCATCCCCCGAAAGCGTCTCGGTGAAATGCTGCAGGCCATCCAGGCGATGGAGACGAAGTACGCCATGCGCTGCATCAACGTCTTTCATGCCGGCGATGGCAACTTGCATCCGCTCATCCTTTTCGACGCAAACAAACCCGGTGACCAGCATACGGCTGAGGCTTTTGGTGCCGAGATCCTGGAGCTGTCGGTCGCGTTGGGCGGCACCATCACGGGCGAGCACGGGGTTGGCATCGAGAAGATCAATCAGATGTGCAGCCAGTTTGCCACGCCGGAGATTGCCGCCTTCCACCGGGTCAAGGCGGCGTTTGATCCGGGCGGACTGCTCAATCCGGGCAAGGCCATCCCGACCCTCAACCGATGCGCAGAGTACGGCCGGGAGCGGATGGGGGCAGGCCAGCCGGTGGCGCACCCGGATCTGCCTCGTTTCTGACGATCAAGGGGTGGATGTGATTTCCGAAGGATGGCTGCAGTTCCTGTTTGTTGCGGTGCCGGTGTTGTCCCTGGTGGGCACCTGGATGGGACTGCGCACGGCCGGTCGGCTGGTGCAGCGACGCAGGGAAGAGGAGCGGGCAGCCAGCAGGCAAGAGGCGGATGAGCGTGGACGATCTGATTCGGCAGTGGAGTGAGCGTGTCCGGGAGGCTGCGGCTTGCGGTCAGGCCCTGTGCCTGCGCGGTGGGGGGACCAAGCGCTTCTATGGCCGGCTGGAGCGGGGAGAACGCCTCGATACCCGGGCCTGCCGCGGCATCATCAACTATGAACCAAGCGAATTGGTGGTCACGGTGCGTGCCGGGACGCCACTGGTTGAATTGGAGGCGGCGCTGGCAGCCCAAGGCCAGATGCTGGCTTTCGAACCACCCCATTTCGGGCCCGGGGCCACGATAGGGGGTTGCGTTGCCGCCGGTCTGGCCGGGCCGCGGCGGGCTGCTGTGGGCGGTGTGCGCGATTTCATCCTCGGTGTCCGCATGATTGACGGGCGAGGCGAGGTGTTGCGCTTCGGCGGCGAGGTCATGAAGAACGTGGCCGGCTACGACGTATCCCGGGTGCTTGCTGGCAGTCTTGGCACCCTCGGTCTGATCGTCGATGTGTCCCTCAAGGTTCTTCCAAAACCGGTGGCAGAGGCCAGCCTGCGCTTCGAGATGGGCGAAGCGGCCGCCCTGCACCAGCTCAACGTGTGGGGTGGGCAGCCCCTGCCGATCTCGGCCAGCGTCTGGTGCGACGGGATCCTTGAACTGCGGCTCTCCGGTGCGGCCGCGGCGGTGGGGGCGGCTATCGGACGGCTTGGCGGTGAGCACATTCCCGACGCCGTCGCCGAGGTGCGTTGGCGTGCGCTGCGCGAGCACACGGAAACCTTCTTTGCTGGCGCGCAGTCCTCGTCGTCCCAGCCGCCTCTGTGGCGCCTGTCTCTGCCAACTGACGCCCTCGCCATCGAGTTGGATGGTGCCCAGCTCGTGGAGTGGGGTGGGGCTCAGCGCTGGCTGCGCTCCGGCCTGTTGCCCGACGTTATACGGGCACGGGTGGCTGCCCTGGGGGGGCACGCCACCCTGTTCCGCAATGGCGTGCGCGAGGGCACCGTGTTCCATCCGTTGACGGCGCCCATGCTGGCGCTGCAGCGCAATCTCAAGAACGCGTTCGATCCGGCGAGGGTCTTCAACCCTGGCCGCCTGTACGAAGGGCTCTAGGCATGCAGACGCATCTTGCCGATTTCATCCGTGAGACACCTGAGGGCCGCGAGGCCGAGGAGATCCTGCGCAAGTGCGTGCATTGCGGCTTCTGCACCGCCACGTGTCCTACCTATCAGTTGCTTGGTGACGAGCTGGACGGCCCGCGGGGACGCATCTACCTGATCAAGCAGGTTCTTGAGGGCACTCCCGCGACAGAGAAGACGCGCCTGCATCTGGATCGCTGCCTCACATGCCGCGCCTGCGAATCCACCTGCCCATCGGGTGTGGAGTACGGACGTCTGGCTGATATCGGCCGTCACGAAGTGGAGCGGCAGGTGCCGCGCAGGGGGGCTGACCGCTTGTTCCGCGAGGCCCTCAAGGGGCTTGTGCCGAGCAGCGGGCTGTTTGGCGCAGCGATGGGAATGGGACGTCTGTTCAAGCCTTTGTTGCCCCGCGTGCTGGCAGGAAAGGTGCCGGATGCGCCGCCGGCGGGGCACTGGCCGCCCCCCCGCCACGCCCGCCGGATGATTGCCCTGGCCGGCTGCGTGCAGCCTTCCATGCGCCCTTCGATCAACGCGGCCACGGCCCGGGTGCTTGATGCGCTCGGTATCTCGCTGATGGAGCCGGCTGCGGCGGGCTGTTGCGGCGCCGTCCGCTTTCACCTCCATGATCAGGACGGTGGCCGGGACGATGCCCGCCGCAACATCGATGCCTGGTGGCCGGACATTGCGTCGGGGCATGTGGAGGCCATCCTTGTGACGGCTTCGGGCTGTGGCGTGCAGGTGAAGGACTATGGCCACATGCTCCGGGACGACCCGGCGTACGCCGGGAAGGCTGCCCGCGTGGCATCCATGGCCCGCGACCCGGCCGAGGTCTTGGCTGCCGAGGCGGCGGCACTGCAGGACATCCTGGCCCGCTGCGGCGCCCCCCGGTCGGTCGGGAAGATCGCCTTTCACGCGCCTTGCAGCCTGCAGCATGGCCAGAAGGTCCGCGGTGTCGTGGAGGGTATTCTGGGCGCCGCCGGCTATTCGCTCACGCCCGTTGCCGATGCACATCTTTGCTGCGGATCGGCCGGCACCTATTCGCTGCTGCAGCCATCCTTGTCCCTGCAGCTACGGGCCAACAAGCTGTCTGCCCTGGAGGCCGGCCGCCCCGAGCGGATTGTCTCGGCCAACATCGGTTGCATCGAGCATTTGGGAGCCGGCTCGAGCCTACCCGTTCAACATTGGATCGAGCTGATCGATGAAAAAATCACGAAGAGAACCTAAAAGGTAAAGGGTGTCCTCCGTTTGAAAGAAATTAACAGTTAAACTGCTGGAACATTCTTGCCATGTTAGACAGCCAGAGTGTTTGCGTTGAACAGCTTGATCGCCCTATCGCCCGAATGCCAGAAATTGCTTGTCATCCCAGAAAGTCCGCCCCGGTGTCCTGGAGTCCAGTCGGGTGGAAGGCCTGCGTCCAGAGCGAACGTCAGTTTTTTGCCGGTCTGCGGTAGATCATGCTGAATCCGAGCTTTTCATCCCTGTCCGATCCTGAAACCACAAGCGCCAAGAAGCGCTATCAGGCAGAAGCCTGTGTCGCCAAGCACACCGGTGACCGGACGGAGCAGCAGGACCGTGCTGCCGTTTTTGCCCATCCAAGCCGCAAGGGTACCCTGATGGCGGTGCTGGCCGACGGCATGGGGGGGCATTCCGGTGGGGCCATGGCGGCCGAGCAGGTCATCCTGAAGGCCCGCCAGAACTTCGAATCTTTCGCGCCGGCGTCCGAGAGCGCCCCCGATCTGCTGCGCAGCATCATTGACGAGGCCCATATCGTCATCAAGCTGACGCGTTTCACCAGCGAACAGGATCCTCACAGCACGGCGGTCGTCTTCATGATGCAGCCTGATCGGGCGGATTGGGCGCATTGCGGCGATTCCCGCTTCTACCATTTCCGCTCGGGGGCGTTGGTGTCGCGCAGTTCCGATCATTCGCTGGTGGAGGAACTGGTGCGCAAGGGGCGTCTTGACTCCGAGGGCGCCCTGCGCCACCCCAACCGCAATGTGCTGCTGTCCTGCCTGGGTTCCGAGCGGGAGCCCCGGGTGGACGTGGGGCATGTGTCGCCGCTGGTGGGGGGAGATGCCTTTCTGCTGTGTTCGGATGGCTTGTGGGCTTACATTGGTGAGGAAGAGGCGGGCTCCATCCTCGCCAGCCAATCCCCGCGAGACGCCGCGTCAACATTGATCGAGCTGGCTCGCCAGCGTGCCCGGGGGGGCGGGGACAATATTTCGCTGGCCATCGTCAAGCTGGTGGAAGTGCCCAACCGCCCCCGCACCGACTACGCGGGCATGGGCGGTTAGCGAGTCTTCAGCCAGTTTCTGCGCCAGAATGCGGCGGCCATCACGGTTGCCGCGCCGACCATCATTCCCAAAGCCATCCTGAAACCGTCATGCTCGTCGAGCAGGGGCATCTGACGGAAGTTCATGCCGAAGATGCCGGCAATCAGCGTGGCAGGCATGAACAGGGTGGTGAGCACGGTGAGGATGCGAACTTCGGTATTGAGGCGGTTGCTGACGCTGGAAAGGTAGATGTCGAGGAGATCGGCCAGCAGATCACGCACCGACTCCAGGGATTCGAGCACGTGGACGGTGTGGTCGTAGATGTCGCGCAGATAGAGGCGGGTGTCCGGCGTGAAGAAGCCGTTGTCGGCCCGGGACAGGCTGTTGAGTACTTCGCGCAGGGGCCACAGGGCCCGGCGCAGGAGCAGGGCCTCGTGCTTGACCCGGTTGATTTCGGCGAGCAGGGAAGGGTTGGGGTTGCTCAGGGCCCGTTCTTCCAGATCCTCGGCCTGGTCGGTCAGGTGGTCGAGCATCACGAAGTAGCGGTCGACGAGCGTGTCGAGGAGCGCATAGGCCAGGTAGTCGCAGCCATGGCTGCGCATGGCACCGTTTTCGGCGCGCAGGCGTTCACGGATGGCTTCGAAGTTGCCGGTGGCGCGCTCCTGGAAGGTCAGCACGAAATTTCGGCCGAGGACGACACTGACCTGGTCGGAGTTGAGGCTGCGGTTTTCGGTGTCAAAGTCGAAGCTGCGGGCAACAATGTAGATGTAGTCGGAGAATTCGTCGCTCTTGGGACGCTGCTGTGTATTGAGGATGTCCTCCTGGATCAGGGGGTGCAGCTTGAAACGCCGTCCGATCTCGGCCATCACGGTGGGGTCGTGGAGGCCGTGGACGTTGAGCCACAGCTTTTCCCGGGTTGGTTGGTGAAGGCGGGACGCTTCCAGAGAGTCGAAGTGCGTTTCGGTCACGCCGCGGGCATCGTATTCAATCAAGGTGATACTCGGCTTGACGGTCTTGATCTCGCCGACATGAACCAACGAACCGGGTGGCAATCCCAATTTTCGGAGGAAGCGGGTTCGTTTTTTGCTAGACTTTCGCATCTTTTTCGCGCTGTTCGGAAGAGATATTGGATTTTATTCATGAACCGGGTGGTGTATCCGGGGAGTTTGCCGGAGATGTGCCAGCCAAGGTGTCTTGTCGCCGAAACCCTCTCGCGACGATATCAAAATTCCAACTACCCTTAGGAGCTTCCATGCCTCTGGTCATCGGTGTGACCAAAGAGCTTACGCCGGGCGAGCGCCGTGTCGCGCTTGTTCCGGACGTTGCCAAGAAATATCAAGGACTTGGGGCGGCATTGCTGCTTCAGGTCGGTGCCGGCGAGACGGCTTACTACCGGGACGAAGATTTCGGAGTGGCCGAGCTTTCGACCGAACCCCTGGCGGTCCTGCAGAGGGCCGACGTGATCCTGCAGGTTCAGCCGCTCGGGCTCGAAGCCTTGGCCCAGCTCAAGCCGGATACGGTATTGGTTGGCCTGCAGCAACCGTGGTCGAATCGCGAGCGCGTCGAGCTACTGCTCCAGAAGCGTATCACCTGTTTCGCTTTGGAACTGTTGCCGCGCATCAGCCGTGCCCAGAGCATGGACGTGCTGTCGAGCCAGGCGGCCGTGTCGGGCTATGAATGCGCGCTGATTGCTGCCGATCACAGCCCCAAGTTCTTCCCCATGCTCACCTACGCCGCCGGTACCATCCGTCCGGCCAAGGTGCTGGTGATCGGCGCCGGTGTCGCGGGCCTGCAGGCCATCGCCACCGCCAAGCGCCTGGGGGCCATGGTCTCCGGTTATGACGTGCGCCCCGAGACTCGTGAGCAGATCGAGTCGCTCGGGGCCAAGTTTGTCGATACGGGTGTGTCGGCGGCGGGTACGGGGGGCTACGCCCGTGAGCTCACCGACGACGAGAAGCGCCAGCAGGCCGATAAGCTTGGCAAGGCCATTGCCGAGTGCGACGCGCTGATCACCACCGCGGCGATTCCCGGCAAGAAGGCGCCGGTCATCGTCACCGCGGAAATGGTGGCGCGCATGAAGCCCGGCTCCGTCGTGGTGGACATGGCAGCCGAGACCGGTGGCAACGTGGCCGGCACGGTGGCAGGTGAGAAGACCTGGGTGGGGGACGTGCTGATCATCGGCCCGACCCACATTGCCAGTCGCATGCCTGTACATGCCTCCGAGATGTACGCCAAGAACCTGTTCAATTTCATCTCGCCCTTCATTAAGGACGGGGCCCTGGCCCTGGACTGGGAGGACGAGGTGCTGTCCGGTGCATGCCTGACCCACGCGGGCGAACTCCGCCACGCGGGTGTCAAGGCTGCGCTGGGCCTTTAAGGAGGGCTTCCCATGGATGGAATGCTTGCACTCTACATCTTCATGTTGGCGGCCTTTACCGGCTACGAAGTCATCTCCCGTGTGCCGGTGATCCTGCACACGCCCTTGATGTCGGGCTCCAACTTTGTACACGGCGTGGTGCTGGTGGGCGGCATGATCGCCCTCGGCCAGGCCGAAACCCCGCTTGAGCAGGCCATCGGCTTTGTCGCCGTGCTGCTCGGGGCGGCCAATGCGGCGGGCGGCTACGTGGTGACCGAACGCATG
>Ga0075152_10001145_pt1 | contig 19147 bp, 15 predicted proteins | sample JI61114C2DNA_FD_70964 | JGI IMG/M metagenome (GOLD analysis project Ga0075152, IMG submission 70964) | Wastewater effluent complex algal communities from Wisconsin, to seasonally profile nutrient transformation and Carbon sequestration -... | ecosystem: Engineered > WWTP > Effluent > Algae...
GTCCAAGCAAGTAATCGAGCGACTACGCAAACACAGCCGGATGAAGTGGGAAACGTTTTACCCAACCCTGCAACCGCTGACCTTCCACCTGCCGAAGGCAAGCGACGAAAAAGCATTCGCGATTCATGCATTTGCAGCAATGATTGCTCACAACCTCAATGTCCATGTGGCTGCTTGCGAGCCATCCGAGCCCCCAGCACGCGAGCGTCTACCGGCTAACCAGGTTGAGTACAGTCACCCAATACCTAGCAGCGACTTGCTTGAGCTGCAACTCAACGACTACGACATTTACAATGAAGCAATCGCTCAGCAGGCGCCCTACCGCTATCAAGCTCTGCTCGATGGAGTACGGAGCTTACCTGGCTCACTGAACTCAGTTGCAGATATTCCGGGCTGCTTGGATCTGGCTTACAAGTATGAGCATAGGCGGTTCATCGACAGCGGGTGGCATGCAACGTTAGAGAACGGCCCAAGCTGGCTCAACGAATGGGCTAGAGCCCGGGATGCTTTGTTTGCCGGTGATGCCCCGCTGGCGCTTTCGCACTTCAATAAAGCACTCGAACAAGCGAAGTATGTGGCCGGGCCATTATTCATTCCGCTTTACATTCAGGTGTGCGCATTCTGCAAATCGCAATACCGGGTGCTATCAGAGCGGAAAGAAACGGAATTATTCGAGCGTTTTTATGCGGGCTTAGGCAGCAATGCCGCGAAATACGCGCAATTGATTGGCTACACATCACGTCACATACGAGATCCCAAGACTCTAATGCCCCGCTCGACGCATCCTCTGAAATTTAAGTTAATTATGAGAGAAATCGACGCACTGGCAAGAACCTGGCACAGCTGAACCGGCCAACCTTCCGAACTGCGTCACTGCGCCGGAGGGTGACGCAATCAAAATTGATCCGGCAAGGAGCTAAAAATGAGCAAAGGTAGCGGTAGCAGTGGTGGTGGCCGTAGTGGCGGTTCCCAAGGCGGCGGCGGAAAAAGCGGCGGGGCAGCCGGCGGCGGCCGTGGCCAAGGGAATGGCGGAGGATGGCCAAGTGGGACGGGCCGCCCATCCGGTGGAGGGCGCAGCAATGCACCCGCTGGCGGCGGCAAAAATTAGGTTGGTGCTGGTTTGACTTAAAAAAGCCGCCTCCGGGCGGCTTTTGTGTATAGCCGCCTGAATCGAGTAGTCAGTGGATCGAAAATCAGCATGTCGGCCAAAGCTGCCTTCAGAAGAGCTCTCGTTAGCGGACAGCAATCCGCACCAAAGCCGCCGCTCAGCGATTGCAGAATTCCTCGGGTAACTCTAATAGCCAAGTTGAATCTTCAATCCCCTGTGCTGCAAAGAGCAGACTTGGTCAATGGTGGCTTGGTCTCGTCTGGTATGATTTCCGCATGGATTGCCACCAAAAAAATATCCCCCTACCTCATAAAGCTCCAACTCAGATTTGATGAGAATCTCCTTGCTTGCCACTACGCGTGGAAAGTGGATTTGGCGAATGCGATCCTTTGGCTTGCAATTGATATTTTATGCCTCACGTTTTGGTCTTAGGGCAACGGAACGCCTGAAAGAGGAGGTGGCAGCCTCCCGACTCATTAGAGCTTTTGTACCAATTACCTTCATGCAGGTTCTCCTTGCAGTTGGCACGGTAGCTCTTCTGCAGGTAACAGATCCATATCTTCGCGCAAGCTACGAGATGCTCCTGTGGCCGACCGAAATTGACAATGGTCTCTATGGCACGCTGCTAGGTGCCATTGCAAGCATCGGAGGCGTCTTTATCGGCCTGTATTTCGCGGCGTTAACGAGCGTTGCTGCAGCTTCATATGCCAGATATCCATCCGCCGTTCGCAACCTACTTTCTGCCGAACGAGTTGGCGGCGTGTACATCAGGGCACTAGCCTACATTACCTGCTTGTCTCTGCTCCTTCTCTCGATGCGCGTACTTGGCTATCAGCCTGTTCTGATTGTCATACCGACCATTTCAGTGCTCGGATGCATTGGAATTGTTGCGTTTGTAAAACTGGGGCAACGTGTTTTCTCGTTTTTTGATCCGGTCCAAGTTTCTGATTTCGCAAAACTCGAACTCTCAGAGTCACTGAAAATCGCGCGCGCAGGAGGTACTCGCTGGTTTGATCCTGCCTTCCAGCAATATGCGCACCGTCGAACTGAGCATGCTCTGGACGCGATTACAACGCTCGCTGAAATATGCCAGGATGAAGCGCACTTGCAGGATCGCTCTCTGTTAGCCCTATCTAACTGGATTTCAGCTTTCCTAATAAACTACCAAAAATGTAAACGACAGATTCCGAGCAAAAGTCATTGGTACGAGCAAATTGGCCAGCACCGCGATATCTACCGGACTGATGATCTTGCGCTACAAATGGCGCACCAGACTGGGACGATGCCATCTGGAAAGATAATCTCTAACCACTGGTGGATTGAAGAGCGTTTGTTTCCAATTCTTCTTTCTACGTTGTCGTTTTTCATGCGAAGGGGCTGGCATGAGAATGCAATTGAGGTGGCGTCACAGATAGAGCGTACGGCAAACGCACTCGCAAGAACAGGTGATAGTAGGAAAGCAGTAGAGTTGGCAGCGGAGGCTGCCAAGAGATTTGCTGACTCAATTGATGATGTGGATGTGCCGGCTGAAACCTCGTTGAGTATAAGACTTGCCGTAGTTCAAGCCATCACGCGAATCCCTATTTCAGTCCTTCTTAGTGCTCGACTGTACGCGCTTGAGCTTGAACGCTTGGATTTCGATCAAGTTCTCGGTTCTGCAAACTGGAGGAGCCAACGGTCCCCCTATAGTTTGGGATTGCCGAGGTTCGCATTGCCTATGGCAGAAGATCTACAGCGACAGGTTTCCTTTGAGTTTTATGTTGAAGGATTCATGGTTTCACCTCTTTGGTATTTACGTGAACAGTTGGCAAATGCTATTTCCCCATCCTATGTGGATAGCGTGGTTGCGGTTTGTCGTGATATCGCTGGGTCGATGTTTGAAGCCCTCGGGGAAAAACTAGCTGACAAAGAGCGGCTATGGGAGCGGGCCATATTGCTAAGTTCCCAACTTGAGTACGAGAACAAAGTGGTCGTGCATTTCGAAACATTTTCAAGAATCTGGGATAAATTGACTGTAGACCGAAGGATTCAGGGACTGGAATGGCCTAAATTCGACAAGGAAACTATCGAAGCCAGTTTCAACGCTCGACATGTCGCTCTTATTCGGGAGTTTCCGAATATGGCTATTGAGCTTCATCAACAGAAACGAGCTGAAACAATTCCAGATTTCGCTGGGCAATTTCTGCATGAGTCTGGCGAGGCAATATTGGAATCTTTGGTTGATGGGAATGCGCAATTATTCAAGGCACTGTTCAAATCATATTTCTACGGATGCTTCCTGACATTCGATAAGTTGAGGCCGAACGGAACGATTCCCGAGCATCGTCTTCGGGGAGCAGTGTCGCAATCAATCGCACCAATTGCAGACCTGCTGGATATAAGTGGCTATGCCTATCTGTGTTCTGAACTGACGGGAGGGAAGGCGTACTGGGAAGAAGTTAAGTCGGTATGGGACCAATTTTTGGTTGGTAACGACGAAACCAGTTCCGCACGAATTTCGCAACTGGGTGCAATCTTGAGTTTGGCAACTGATCCGATGCAATCGCCTTCACGCGGTGTACTTCGTACACGTTGGCAAATGACCATCAATCAGCTGATTGCTGACACGTTAGGAATAACGGACCGCTACGAATTTCGCTATAGGCGTAATCGGCAGATCAATCATCCAAGTCCGCTCGTTCGCGTTGTTGCGGAAGGTCTCGGGGGGATTGGGTGTGATGGGATAGACATTATTAATGATCTCTATTTTGACGACTTCCAAGCGAGTTCCGAACGCCGACACTGGAGGAACCTAAAGGAAAGTGTGTCGCGTGAATCGCAGCGTGTTGACGCAACTTGTGACCAATAGTGATGTTTAGAAATCAACCCAAGCTTGATGATTTCAATCCGCCAAAGTCGTTACGCTGGCACGAGGATGGGCAGCGGTCTTTTAACGTGCCTCTGTACGCTCATTTCATGAGGGAGGATATCGGTTCCTTCATCATGCCAATATCAAAAAACTATTCCTCACGACAAGAATCGTTCGCGGCCCGTTTCAATGGGAGCGAAGTTGAGGTAGAGAGGCTCCGGACTCTCGTAAGTGAAATTCCACAACACCAAGATTATGATGAATGTGATTTCATTTGCGATGTGGTGAACGCTGTCGGTCAGTCACTATCCTATGAAGGATTTGCATTATTCGAACGTCGGTATAAAAAGGACACAACACGCATTCAAGATTGCCTCCTCTACGCAATTTACCCTCGCAGAGTGTTCCGCATTCCTGGTGGTTGTATTCAAATCCCCCCAAGAAACGCTCTACCTGAGATGAGCCGAAGGCGCTGGGTATATCTTTCGAACAAAGATATATGGAGAGTGGAGATGCCACAGAAACTTGGCGGTTGCACCAACTATCGGCGGACGTTATCTGCAGTAGCTCGAATTGGCGACGGCATGTCGGACTACTCTGATCCCGAGGATCTCAAGTTGAACCGATTGTCAGGTTTTGATTTCAATGTGCGGCAACAGGCAGTCAAGAAATATCGTGCAGCCTTAACTAAGACTTTTGGATATGGGTTCCGTGATACGGATTCTGAGTGCATGACTGAGTGCTATTTCGTCTATCGCCACATTACATTAGCATGGGCGAAGGCAGTGATCCGCTGCCACATTATCGATGAGATCAACCAATTAGCCTGCAGACTTGGCATATTGGCTCGAATTGACGTGGAAGGACTTCTCGGTCCCGAGGAAATTATTGATGTTCGGCAGAAGGCGATCTCAGGAGAGATGCCGTTGGTTGAGGCTTTTGAAGCGATTCGAGTTTAACCGCACCTGACATTGGTCGAAGCCGACCGCCGTGCGACTGATTTGCAACCGAGAGCAGACCAAACAGCTAGGGCAATCGGATGACGGCTGACAACTAGCACCTTGCTATCCGGCCGGAATTAGTCCGAACAGCAGTTACCCTAGCTTGTAAGTGACTTTGGTATCGCTAACGATCAGCCGGCCCCGTTTATGAAGCTCGGTAACCAAGCTTTCTACCTCAGCATCGGTATTCGGTTTCTGATGCTGCTTGAGTAGTGCTTTGATCGTGCTGGTCAACGTCGAGACTTTTCGTGGCCGGGATGCACCTCTCTTCTTTAAGTCTGACAAAACCAAGTCGATAGATGAGGATCCGCCATTGGTGTTTGCCTGAACAGACTTTGGTGCGGGGGCGACGTGACTGGGGCTTGGTGCTGTAATCAGCTGCTGGCCGAGATTACCTGGACATTGAAAGTTGCCCCGTTGGTTGAGGACAATCTGCATCTTTTCTTTAATGGACTTGGAACCCAGCAGGTGGTTGAGTGCTTTGCAGCACGCCACGCAGTTTCCATCGTCGTTTGTGCCACCGTTAGCGCTGGCCACGAGATGTTCAACGGAGGCTTCGGCTTTCGGCAAGGGCTTGCGGCAGAAGAAACATTGGCCCCCTTGGGCAAACAGTAGGCGGTCGAGGTGATTGGTCATGGAAGCGGTCATCGATTCTTTCCAAGAATACCCATAGCATAACACTGGGACGCAATCCGACGGATTGCTGACCAAATCATTGCTTATGACCTAAGGCGGCTTTGGCTGACTTTCCGACTGTTGCATTAGGGCATCAGGCCGTTGTTCGGCCTTTGCTGCCGCTGGCGCTAGCTCCAATGAGTGACTGGTGTCGCGCAGGTTGCCGCCGTTGCGGCGGCGACTCTCCCGGCCGGTCATCTATTTCGCTGGCGACTAAGTGCTTCGTGCCCAGCGGACGTAGCCAGATTTGTAAAGCGGTCGTTCAGGAATGTTTGAGCTAGGAGGCTGTTTCGCCATCACGTAGGATTTAAGACGAACGTGCGTATCCGACGAAGAAAAGCAGAGTTGGTACGGCGATGGCGAGATCAACTATGCCAACAAGAACATTTCCCGCTCCGAAGTCAGCGGTGATGCGGGAGCCAAGAAAAGCAAGCAGTAGTGCTCCGAGCATCGTGATGTATGTCGCAGCCACATAACGGGCAAACGGAGCCCGATGTTCTCGGTAAAACGTACTCTCTCTTGTGAAAGAAACAGCCTCGCTAGACAACCCCAGTCCGCTCTTGATCTCCGGCTCGATTGCTCCAAGATAGAAATAGCAGCGGCGAATGAACACAGTGCGGTGGTACAAAATGACCATTAAATATAGGATTACCATAAGCAGAATGCTCTGTACCACACCGTACGGAAAGCTCAGTCGCAACTCCTTCAGTCTGCTCGCATCCGCGATGCCGACGATCTTGGCGATGATGTCCACGAGAAGAGGCTCGGCCTGCGGCACGTTGTAAGTGAGGATCGTCGCCCCTCCCACTACAGCGATCAAGAGTAAGAAAGTCGTATTTCGCTGCTCCCACATTTGCAACGTCAACTCGTAGGTCTTTTGATAGTGCTCAGCGGTAAGTTTCGTAGCTTCATCCAAGGTTTTACTCCTCTCTTAGACGCCTAGCGTTTGAGTTCAAAGGTTGCCGTGGGCAGTCGGCTGGAACGAAGAGGTTACCCTTTGCCCATGGCAATTTCGACTAGTTGGCTGCGGTTGAAAACGTCCCGGTCACGTCAATTATTGAAGACCCTGGCGCAAGGCATGTAGCATTCCGCAAATGTCCTGCCTCGATGTCGCCCGCGCAGTTGTACAAGAGCCCGTGAGTCATCTCAAAAAGGCGGGCGGTCCACCGCCCCCCAATACAGGACATCTCAACTCGCCCGGTGACGGAATGGTCGGGCTTGAATATCCGCACTGCGCCACTCCTGAGATCAAGGTTCCAGAACCAAGTTGCGGCGCCGCGTGGCCGATGTTCTCCTGCTAGCAAGTTGCCAGGGCAACCTGCCAGTGGTGCCTCTGGGAGAGAAGGCCGCGACGCAGAGTGGGGCGAAGTTGCTATTGATGTGGGCGCTGCAGGCACGGCGGCATTTGCGGCTGGTTCGGTAATTGGGGGGGGCACTTCAACTTTGGCCATCGATATTGCATAAGCAGTAACCGCGGCAAGAAGCAGGGCAGCGAGCGCAATGACAGATGAGGCGACACGAAAGCGATGGGAACGCTCCGCAATCTGTGCCATTGCCAAGTCATACTGTTGCTGACGGGTGAGTCCACCTGTTTCAACAGCGAAGGTCTCGAGTGCCCGCGCGACTAAACCAGCCCGTTGTTCCTGTTTGGCCGTACGTATGAGTCGCTCGCGCTCATCCATCTTGCTCTTGAGAGCCCAAAAGATTACCGCTGCAATAAATGCGGCGAGAGTGAACCCGCCGCTAACGAACTGGATCGATTCCCATATTGAGGCTTGAATTGTTGGCATGGGTAGACCTCCATGTTGACAAACCTAAACAGTTTTTCAGGCGCAGAAATTCCTAAATTACTGCTAATAATACGGACACGATTGAATCGCTCCTAAATTTTTGAATGACATTGAGATTACCCGATAGGGGTCTCCTTATCAATCAGCAATCATACGGACAGAGCCGATGTCCGCTTTCGAGCAGTTTCTTGAGAGACCGCTCCTGACCGTGGGCTCCTATTGATGAGCCTGCCGAAAAGCGGTCGCACGTTTTAACTGTCCGACCGCCGAGGACTGGTAACTAAATTTCAGTCTGCTCCAAGATTTCTAGCGCGTCATCCACCTCAATACCAAGATAACGAACGGTACTCTCAAGTCTATGTCCCGCAGTACATAGATTGGACTATCTCCCGCGCCGGACTATGTCCCGCAGTACATACAAACGCCAATGGCTGGGCATGCACATGCACTTCGCGGGACATAGGTGGCGGCGCTACAAGCCCTTGAGGAACGCGAGTAGCGAATCATCAGGCCGGTAGCGGCCGGGCTTACCCTCTGGTGGTGTTGTCTTGTCGAGAACGGCCTGCTTCATCGCCAAATCGGCATCCAGATAGATCTGTGTCGTCTCGATCGACTCATGCCCGAGCCACATCGCGATCGTCGATTGCTCAACGCCCTCTTGCAGCAAGTCCATGGCAGTTGTGTGCCTCAACACGTGTGGACTCACACGTTTGAGGTTCAGCGATGAGCACTTCACAGCGGCCGTTCTGACATGCTTGTTGAGCAGGTAATGCACGCCGTGAGAACTCAAATTGCCACCACGTGCATTGGGGAACAGCGGCTGATCTACTGTCAGCGGCGGCTCTCGTGCCCACGCGGCGATTACAGCGCGCGTATTCTTGCTCAGGGGCGTGCATCTCTCCTTGCGTCCCTTGCCGATGACTCGAACGTGGGCGCCAACGCCGAGGTGCAGATCCGCATGCTGCAGATTTGTCAGCTCCGACAGCCTTAACCCGGTCTGCACAGCCAGGAGCAGCAATGCGTGATCACGGCGACCCGACCAGGTTTGTTGATCAGGCGCGGCCAACAGCGCGTCGACCTCCTGTCGGCTGAGGAACGGCACCAGTGCGCGCGTGAACCGCTTGGCCGGAATCGCCAGAACGCGCTGGATCTGCGCCGAGTGCGTCGGCGCTTCGAAGGCCGCAAAGCGGAAGAACGAGTGCACAGCCGTCAACCGTAGGTTGCGCGTGCGTGCAGTGATGCCGCGTGCCCGCTCCATCTCGTCAAGAAAGTCCATCACCAGCGGCGCGTCAATGTCGTCCAGCGCCAGTGCCGAGGGCGCCTTGCGCAGGCGCTTCTGCACGAATTGCAGCAGCATCTTGAAGGTGTCGCGGTACGAGGCAATCGTGTGCGCACTGGCCTGGCGCTGCTGCATCAGGCGCTGGGTGAAGAACCGCTCCAGGAGAACACCAAAGTTGGGTTGGCCACTCATGACGACTCTCCCCAGCGCCGCTCCAACCTGTCCATCGCTTGGGCCATCAACTCAGGATTGGCGCTCAAGTACCAGTAGGTGCCGGATACGCAGACGTGCCCGAGATAGGTCGACAGTAGCGGCATCTCGCACCCTGGCTCCTTGTTCGTCTGATACCAGCGTATCAACGTTTGAACGGCGAAGCGATGCCTGAAGTCATGCAACCGCGGCCCCTTGCTCGCATCCTCCGCACGCAAGCCCGTCTTGCGCGACAGCGTGTAGAAGGTTCGATGAACATGACCGCCGTCGAGACGAGTGCCGCGCCGTGAGACGAACAGATAGGTGGAGACCGGGTGGCGGAAGAACTGCGCGCGTCGCTCGATGTAATCGGCCAAGATGGCGCTGGTGGACGGATGGATCGGCACCAAACGCCACTGGCCGAACTTGGCGCCACGAATCGTCAGGACAGACTGCTTGAGGTCGACGTCGGCAAGCTTGAGATTTAGCGCTTCGGACAGGCGCATACCCGTCACACTGAGCAGGCCGATCAGACCGTGGAACACCCACGGGCGCAGCGGCGTCGACGGCCAGTCCACAGGAAGTTCCAACGCCGCATCCAACAGCCGCCTGATCTCTTCCTCGGTGTACAGGTAGGGTCTGGCGCGCGTGGAGTGGTGTGGCAATAGGCCGAGCGGAGGTATCTCCGTGCGGCTATCGGTGGCGCTGCGATGCCGGGCGAAGCCGCGCACGAAGCAGAGCCGTCGTGCCCATTCAGCGGGTTGTACTGATGCACATTGAGCCCACTCAACTGCCAGCCGGACGCTGATATTCTCGGCATACTGCTCTTCCATGAAGCTGACGAACCGCGGCAACAACAACCCTTCGCAGTGCATCTTGTAGCCCAGCCCCCGGCGCAGATCGATATATTCTTGCAGTGCTTCGCGCAAGGTGTTCATCGTGAACTCCCGGGCCAGGCCATGACCACGGTCCGCAGGGCGTCCAGATCCACCTTGGCGTAGATGCTGGTTGTCTGCGGGCTGCAGTGTCGCAGCACCTGGCCGATCTCGGGCAGCGACGCGCCTTGTCGCAGCATCTGAGCGGCTAAAGCATGTCGGAACTGATGCGAGCCACGATGCGGTGCGTCGACCTTGGCCCGCTCAAGTGCGTAGCGCACGATCGAACCGACGCCGTCCGATCCGTCCAGCAGACCACGGATCGGTGCCATAGAGCGAAGGAAGAGTTGCCGGTCCCCACAGGCCGGTCGACCGTGCTGCAGATACGCGGCAATGGCAGTGCCAACATCGGCTGGCAGCGGCAGTAGGCTTTGCCTTCCGCCCTTACCGTGAATACGCAGTTGCGCCTGGTCCCAGTCGATGTCGTCCAGCGTCAGCCTGATGATCTCGCAGGCGCGCAGCCCGAGGCGCGCCAGAAGCAGCAGCACAGCACGATCACGTAGTCCAACCACGGTCAATCGGTTGCAACTGTCGATAGCGCGCTGTGCGTGCTCAGCAGCAATCGCTTTCGGAATCGGCGGCGTGGTTGTCCAGGTGGCGACGGACGGTACGCTGGCGGCGAGTCCGGCCGGGACTTCGCCATTGAACTCGCAGAAGCGCAAGAAAGACCTCAACGAATTGGTAACACCCTTTACGGCCGGGGGCGCCATGCGCCTCGACTCTTGTCGAACGAACGCGATAGAGTCGCTCGGACGAAGCTCATGCAGGTAGACCTTTGCTTGCCCGAAGCGCCAGACCAGGAACTGCCGGGCCAACCTTGTGTAGGAGTCAACGGTGGCCGCCGCCAGCCCTTGATTGCGTTGTAGGTGTTGCGCGAAGTCGGTGGCGACGTGGTCAACAGCCATCGTGTGTGAAGCAGCGGCAGCGCAAAGCCCTCGCTCTCGCAGAAAGAGCAACAGTAGAGACAATGCTTGTCGCTCTTGGCGGCGCGTCTCAGGGCGTCGTGAGCGACGTCGGGCTCGGCTGCGCTGGAATCGTTCGATGACGTCGTCGGTCAGTGCTTCAACGTCTATGCCGCGCCCCTTGCACCATCGGCATAAGGCCAATGCGTGTCTCGCCACGATGCAGGCGTAGCCCGCCGAGTATTGCTGATTGCCCAGCCAGGTGACAAACGAGCCGAGGTGCTCAGCAGACGTGCCTCCGATCGCGCGCACCCGCGCATCGGCTATCTCATAGGAATGCTCCAAGATGATCTCCTTGCGGGCGGAATTGCCCGACAAAGAGGATGACAATGTTCAGCCAAATCGTCGCCTTCCCCCGCCAGATCAGGGCGTCAAGTAGACACGGGACATAGTCCGGCGCGGGAGATAGTCCAGCTTGCAATGCCCGAGCAGCAGCTGAACCGCACGTAGGTTCTTCGTTCTCTTGTAAATCAGCGTTGCCTTGGTTCGCCGCATGGTGTGCATGCCATAGCGATTCGGCATACACTGAGCAAATGCAATACGAATGAAGGCGGTTTTTGATCTTCTATCGTCGACAAGATTGACTTCGATGCTATTCCCATGATTCGGGACCATCTGACACTGGCTACGCGACAAACCAAGGTGGGGTACAGCACCATGCACGAAGACCAACAATGGAGAGCAAAATGCAAAGGCAAGCATTATGCATCGGCATAAATGACTATCCCGGAGTGGGACGTGATCTAAATGGGTGCGTAAACGACGCCATGGACTGGGCCACAATCCTGCGCGAACGGGGGTATGAGGTAAAGTGCCTCTTCAACGACCAAGCCACCCTTAATGCTATGCGCGGCGCATTGACATCGCTGATTGCTGATGTCGCTAGGGGTGACCATCTGGTGGTTACATTTTCCGGATTCGGCAGTTTCGCACCGACACCTACTGACATGGCGCGGCCCGCTCAGCCGGTGTGGTGTCCGTGGGACGTGGCGTCCGGAGAAGCATTACCTGTGTCTGAGCTGGGGGCCATGCTGGATATCCGAACAAAGGGGGCTCGGGCGGTGGTTATCTCGGATACCTGCCACTCTGGCACTGTCACCCGGGGAGACGATCAATCCATGGACCCCGGCACGGCGCGGATGCGCATCCTACCACCCTACACTTGGATGAACTCGAGAAGCCGCGAGCCACTTGGTCGCATGGTGGAAGTGGGGGCGAACGTCCAGGTCGGTGATATCTACATTACAGCCTGTGGCCCACACCAATTTGCCTGGGAAGGGCCCTTCACCTCTCGTTTCAACGGTGCTTTCACCCAGTACGCGCTGAAGGTCCTGCGACAGTTACCGCCCGATTCGAGTTACAGCACGTGGCTAAAAAGTTTGAGGGTGTACCTGCCCTCAACGCGCTGGCCCCAGGTGCCTCAATTATTTTGCACGGCAGCGCTAAGTAAGCAGGCAATCCTTGGTTGAACCTGAGTTCAGACGGGTTTGGGGAAAGGATGACTCAGTCAATATCGGACCAATGAATAGGCGAAAGCCAACGCTGGGGTAGCGTCCGCGCGGGTGGTCGCCGAGTCTCGTCGTGCAGCGTGCCAGGTCGCGGCCAATACGCCACGAACCACCACGCAACGCAAACTGTGCTTCTTCGCCGCCGGGACAGCCGCCATGTCTATTGAGATTGTGCTGGTTGGCACACCATTCCAGGACCTCCCCGGCCAAGTCGAGGGGGCCGCCAAGCGCGGCTCCATGTGGATAGAGCCCCGTGGCGACAAGACGCCCCAGGCCGCTATCAGCGGTGTTACCTCCATGGTCCAGCCAATCGCCCCAAGGGTATTCCCGGGTTGGGTCACCGCTGGTGGCAGCATGCTGCCACTCCCATTCAAGGGGAAGCCGGATCACGTGGCCCACCGGTAGTTCACCGGCGAGTCGGGCGCTAAGCCAGCGGCAGAAGGCTACAGCGTCGAACCATGACACACGGCTCACGGGATGGTTAGCAAAGCTCCGGAATCGGTTTTCCGGTCGTTCGTCGGACTTCTCCGCCGACCACCATGCAAGATTGTCGTAGCCGTCGGTGGCATCCAGAAAGCTCTGATACTGCGCCCACGTGACAGGGTAACGGGCCACTCGCAGGGGCGGCACGTCGAATTCACCCATCGGGGTTCCGCTGTCGTCAAGGAGCGTGACGCTGCCAGCCGGCACGTCATGCCACAGAATATCAGGCAAACCGTCGCGGACGCCAACGCCGGGGCGCGGGTCGCCTACGGTACATAGGCGCTCTCCAATGGCGGCGCGACGAAAGTGGTCGGTTTGTGCGATCTGCAATTCGTCTATGAGGCGAAGCGACTCCGGGCGCAGGAAGCTACGCAGGGGTTCGGCCTCCTGTTCCCAAGAACGACCCAGTCGGGACAGGGCATTGTAGGCAAGGCTCTGCGCCTCGGCAGGCCATGGCTGATGCAACGGCGAGGAAGGGTCGGCCTGCCAGGCTTCTGCTTCCGCTTGCATGTGGCGCAACAGCTGGAGAGCCTCACCATGGTCCTCGAGCCAGCGGGCAAGGGTTGACCAGCGGCTAAAAAGGGCTTCGTGAGCCACCTCGACATAAGGCGCCTGTTCATTTCCGGTAACCAGTAGGCGAGCGTTGATGAGGCGCTGAGCAAGGGCTTCGGCGTCCGGATCAAGGCTGCAGACAGGTGCGCGTTTGCGAACAGTGGTGCGCTTGCCGTCTACGTTCTGGACTGAGGCGACCGCCTGGAACAGACGGTTCAAGGCAGCCTGGTCGAGGCTCCCATCAGCAGCACGCACGGCCTGCTCGGCCCAGTCGTTGATGGCGCCGGTTAGTCCGCCTATCGCGCGGTAGGTAGCCTCGGTAAGTTCGTTGTCAGCGCTGCGCAGCTCGTAGAGGCGCGACAGCACGGATTCCATAAGCGGCAACGAGCCCGGTTCGCTACCGGCTTCCTCAATAATAGCCTTGATCAACGCGTCACCAATTTGCAAGCCGGCGGCCTGGGCCGGGCCGCGTATCATCCGCTCCAGCGCTGCCACTCCCGGTGTTCCTAGCATCCTTTGGCCGGCATTAAAAAGAGCCACAGTCGCGTCGTCTTGGGGCCAGTGGCCGCAAAAGTCAGAACGCATCGCAATGACAACCCGGACTCGCCCATGCGCATTGGCCGCGGCTCGCAGCAGAGCAAACACCTGCGGCTGGTCTATCTCTTGGCGTCGGGCGAGCAGAAGTGCTTCGTCGCCATCAGTATCATCGGCGTGGCGGGCGAATATCTCCTCGAACTGGTCGATGAAGATTAGCAAACAAGCATCCGACGGAGCATCCTTTAGCCCCTCGGCAGCAATCTGAAGGATGTTTTCCGGCGCGGCACGCAGGCGTCTGGCGAGTTCGGACGTGCGCCAGTTGAGCGAAGGGAAATCAACGGTAAGCTCGTTGGCTAGTCCTTCGATTGGTCCGCCCGACAACTCTCCCGGTTTAAAACTGACCACTGGCCAGGCGGCACTGCCGGGAACTTTGCCTTCCGCCAAAGCGGGTAGCAGTCCGGCATAGACGAGGGACGACTTGCCCGATCCAGACTGCCCAAGCAACGCCACAAATGGTTTGCTCGCAACATCCTGGATAAGCGCTGTCAGTTCCAGCTCACGCCCGCAGAAAACAGGGGCATAGCGAGCTGTAAACGGTTCTAGAGCGCGAAATGGTGTGCCCCAATGAGCAGGCCAAAGAGTCAGCGTAGCCGCTGGCCCGCTCTCTGGCACCCCAAGTCCCGCCGCCTGGAGACGCGACCAGATCAGATCGCGCAACTGAGAGGCAAGCAGAAAATCGAACTGCTGATCGTCATGGGCCTGTGTGATGGCGTCGGCAGGCACACTCGGGGGTGGCGCGTGCCACCAATAGCTGCGAACTGTTTTCTGGAAGAAGCCACGTATCTTGTCCTCCTGATCCCGCTTGGAGACTATGACGTTTTCCGGATCGTCCGGTTGAGAAGGTAGAAAGCCCTTGCGGCGGCGGAACACCCACAGCCGGGGTCCCTGACCATTCTCTGCAGCACGACAGGCGTCCATAAACTCCCACTCGGTGCCGGTGTAATGACGTCCGCTACCATCCGGCTTGAGATAGTTCGGATCGTCAATCTCGGAGCCCAGTCGCGACCACAGGATTACTACCACCACGTCGCATACCGAGGGCCGGGGCTTACTCTTATTGATGGCACTCTGGAAGGTGAGGTGTGCATCCATACAGGCCGGTGCATCCGGGTCATCGTATGAGACTTCCTCTAGATCAATCCGGCCGTCGAACTGCGGCTCATTGGTCAGCCGCCTTAGCACCGCCCGGGCAATTCCCCGTTCTGCTGCAACATCGGCCGGGGACGAAATAAATATCCGCAGCCTGAGGCGATCGTGGATGCCGTTGTCGTTCTTGCCCATTGACCCGTTCAATTTCAATTGATGAAACAACGGACAAAGCATATGCCTAAAGCAAAATTATGGGAAATATGACGTGCGTTCCCCAAGTAATCCGTGTATTCCGGATCAAAACATTCCGTGTTGGCAGTCCTCACACAGGAAACTTCCTTGCGATGAACCCTGAAAAGCCGCGCCAAAATCACAACGCAACTCCTAGCAATGTGGTGGCCGCAGGAGTCGTCCCTGAAATAGAACAGGGCCGGTTACTACAAGCAGCCCGATCTGGTCCTTTAGGCGGATGGCAGCTATTGCTTGAGGTGCAGCCTGTTGCCGCGAACATGATGCCGGATATCGGCCTGAGCGGTCGTCGACCGTTTGATCGGTGTCAGGCAGGAGTGCGCCGGTTACCTGCCTTTAAGCTATGTAACTCCCTGATTGGCAGCATTCTTACTCGACGGATACAGGCATTCATTTTGACTATTCAATATCTTGAGCGTCCGTTGCCTTCCCATGTAGAGTAGCAATGGGCAATATGCCAAATCTATTCTTCCTGAATTGTCATGTGGTCGAAAATATTTGACCTTTGGTGAGCCTGGAACGAATCGCCACTGTCTTGTTTATCCCATATATGGCCACAACACGGTTCGAAGCAAAACAGTTTCTGCGTGATCTTCTCTTCCTCGCTGCGCAGCGTGGTGGAACCGAAGTGGTTGCAATCGCAGGCGCACCACCAGCGATTAAACAACAAGATCAACTGACACCTTTGGCGAGTCATGTACTCACCTCAAGCCAAATGCAGGCTCTAACCAGAGCTCTGCTACAGAGCCGAACGGGGAACGAGGCACAACTGCGACGCGGTCTGTTCGGCACTGTGAAAGTCGCCGAGAAAATGTGGTGGCGATTCAGGTTTCAGTCTCACCACAGCGAATCCACGCTGCGATTCAGCCTGCTTGTTGCGAAGGAAATCTCTCTTGCGAAACTGGGGGCGCCCGACAAGGTACTCGAGTCCGCATCCGTGAGCTCTGGGCTGCTCTTCGTAGCGTGTCGCTGGCCATCTTGGCTGCATGCGGTTCTGTCGGGTTTGGCAATCCATCGTTTCTACAATGGACTCGGATATACGGGTACATTTGAGAAGGCGACTTTGCGCGACCACCCAGCCATCATCGATGCACTGGGCGAGCCGGTCACTGCATGTGACGATTGCAGTCTCACGGCACGTCTGGAACGATTTGTGGCGGTGGCCGACACACAAGATGTTACCGCATTGCTGCTTCCGCCAGATCCTGACCCAGACGTCCTGCAAGCCGCCATCGAAGCATCCAGGCGGCTCCTTTGCATCGTGCCGGTTCCTGCCGCAGATCAGGCTGATGGGTGGGCGAACTGGCTGCACGAACGGGCCGTTGCAATGTCCGACGACGTAAGGGAGCGTTGGCTGGCGGACATAGCAGCGACCTTGGTCGGCGCCATGCGCGTACGCCCGGTGCCACGCAGAGAAGTTAGCGGCACAACGATGGCGTGGTCGTGGCTGCGTAGGACGGACAGGCTACGCATTGTGATCGCGGCGGGGAAACTTAGTAGACTCAGCGCACTTCAATGCGATCCCACCCAACGTCTGTACGGCATGCTCGCGTTCGACGACGATCTGTTTGATTTGCACGAAGCGGGTAATATCTCCTACGAGGATGCGCTGCGTAATGCAGATAATTCGAACGCGTTCAGACTTGCGATTAAGCTGAAATCTCGGAAGAGGATCAATACTAGTTGCGCTGATGAACACCTGTGTATCTTAGGCAGTGACCCAGCGCTCAAGACTTTGCCCCCCCAGGCAGTTCAACTACGTGCATTTACTGCCGAAGCCATGGCACAGGGAAGCAGTAGCGTAGTCGACCTGTGGGCCTGCCTTCCAAGCCAGGCTAGGCAGGTCAACGAAATGGCAGCTACAACTGGACAAACAATGCAAGCAGGGCTGCGCGTCGGCCTGCCGTTGGCGCAAGGCGCAATCCTCGGCGTAACGCTCCAAATTGACGGCTTGGAGGTGAGCGAATCTACTCAGACTCTGCATTGGTCCGGCAAGCCGGCCAATATCGGGTTTATGGTTCATGCAGCACAGACTGCTAGGGTCGGCGCGCATGCTGCACGAGCCGTTCTGTCGGTAGAAGGCGCCAGTCTGGGCAGCCTGTATTTTCTTGTGAATGTTGCGCCAGCCGACCGATTGCGCGATCTCGATCCACGCCATCGTGAAGTCGTGGGTGAACACCGGCATACACAGTCGGCGTTTGCTTCTTATGCCACTGAGGACCGCCCCGAGATGCTTGCTCGGGTACAGGGCATGCAGGTTGTTGCGCCTGATCTCGACATCTTCGTCGACGCCATATCCTTGCGAAGCGGAGAACGTTGGCAGCAGCGTATTGAAAGCGAATTACGCGAGCGTGAGACCTTGTACCTCTTCTGGTCTGCTCACGCGGCTAACTCGCATTGGGTCCGGTTCGAGTGGCAGAACATGCTTGCGTTACGAGGCTTGCAGGCGATTCATCCTGTACCCCTAGCCGATCCCCGCGAAGCTAACCCACCAGCAGAACTTGCATCGCTTCACTTCGGTGATGCCTACCTCGGATGGCTACTCGCTGAAAAAGCGAGGACGTTGTTCACTAATGAAAGCATAGAGTGCGCGATCATACGTGACGCGACACCGCCGATAGCCTAAGCAGACGTAGAAGCAACCGATCGGGCCTACGACCGCTGACCGATCCGTTGCGGCCATTGGCGGCAACCTACCCCAACGGCAGTTCAGGCCGACCTGCAGCCGTCTACTCTGCCCACGCTGAGCCTTGGCAATTGCCTGCACCTCATCCTTAAACAAGCCGCATTTCTTGAACTTCTGCCGCCACGCAGTGCCTCGCATTGCTCCTCAACCATTCAATCAGGCCCTTGAACTGCCTTTGCCAGAGTGATCGGCACCGCATTGCTCGCGGACTCGCATGCCACAAGAAATTGAGCCCACTTTTCCAATGCCTCCTTGCGCTCGTCGAAGTAGGTATGTTGGTCGTAAATCCCCTCCACGCCCGACAGCTTGTGATTTAGGCACATCTCGGAGATGTCCCTCGGCACACCCAGCGCCCGCATGTGTGACTTCATCGTGCTGCGCAGGTCGTGCGGCGTGAAACGGCGCACCGCCGGCTTGTCGGTGTCGAGCCAGTAGCCGATCGTTTCACGGATGCTGTCCTTGCTGACGTGGGTATCGCCACCGTTTCGCGCAGCGCGGCCCCGTGTCCAGGCGGGCAGCACATAGGCCGACTCGCCGGCCATCTCTCGCAGTTCCCGGAACCACCCGACGACGACAGGCGCCAGCGGGATATCCATCGCAGGGCCGGTCTTGCTTTTCGGGATGCGCCAGCGCGCCTCGTCGAGGTAAACGTCCTCCCACTTCGCCTTGTAGAGTTCCGCGCTGCGCACAGCGGTGGCCAGCAGGATGCGGATGATCAGCGAATTGCGCTTGCGCATGCCGGCGTTCAAGAGAAGGTGCAGTTCTTCCCTGGTCAGCATCAAGCGTTGTCGTTTCGGTGGCCGCTCGCCCAGCAGCGCCGAAAGCATGATGCCGTGGCACGGGTTGGTGTTGACCAGGCGCTTGCCGCAAGCGTGGGTGAACAGGCATTTGGTGGTGATCAGCAGCATATTGGACTCGCCCCAGGTCAGCGAGCTGGCCTCGATCAGCGCAATTACGTCCGATGCCTCGATCTCGCGCACGGTCAGCGCACCGAGCCGGTTCTCGATGCGCTTGAGGTGGCGCCCATAACTCACCTGCGTGCTCTCGGCCAGGCTCACGAGCTTTTTTGCCCGGTAGTCCTTGACCAGCTCGCGCACCGTCCAGTCCTTTGCCGCGGTGGCCTTGGCTTTCTGCTTGTCGGCGGCAGGGTTGCGGCCTTGCATGATCTCGGCGCGCTTGATGGTGGCGATTCCGCG
>Ga0075152_10001147_pt1 | contig 19128 bp, 21 predicted proteins | sample JI61114C2DNA_FD_70964 | JGI IMG/M metagenome (GOLD analysis project Ga0075152, IMG submission 70964) | Wastewater effluent complex algal communities from Wisconsin, to seasonally profile nutrient transformation and Carbon sequestration -... | ecosystem: Engineered > WWTP > Effluent > Algae...
CCGGGCGTTCTCACTGCCCTGATAGATCATGCATGCGGCCTCGCCATCATGGCGGGGCTCGGCTTCGAGGCGGCGCCCGCCACACTCGACCTACGCATAGACCACATGCGACCCGCCGCGCCGCGCGCCGCGGTCACCTGCTCCGCCCACGTGTATCGCGCAACGCGCACCATCGCCTTCCTGCGCGCCGAAGTGTGGGATGTGTCGCCCGAGGATCCAGTCGCCGCCGCCCAGGCTGCCTTCACCCTCAACCGGAGGGATGCGAAATGAGCAGCACAGTTGATCTAGGCGCCATCCTCGCCGGCTCGCCCTTCTGCCGCTTCCTGAACGTGCGCGCGGAGGTGGATGCGCGCGGCGTGCTGGCAACCCTGCCGATCCGCGACCAGCTGGTCGGCAATGTCATGCTGCCCGCCCTGCATGGCGGAGCAGTCGCTTCCTTCCTCGAAATCGCCTGCCTGCTCCAGCTGGCTCACGAGACAGGCACCGCGGCTCCCGCGCGCGCGATCGACATCAGCGTGGAATATCTGCGCCCCGCCCGGCGCGAGGACACGTTCGCCCGCGCCCGCATCCGCCGCCTCGGACGCCGCGTCGCGGTCATCCACGCAGAGGCGTGGCAGGGCGACGAGGACAAGCCCGTCTGCCTGCTGCAAAGCCATCTGCGCCTGCCGTCCGCAATGGTCCGGCAGGAATAGCCTTACTTCTTGCTCGCCTCTGCGCTCGGCCGCGCATGCACGCGATCGAACCATGCAGCGATGTTTGCGTTGTCGCGATTGATGGGTTGGCCGACCGTGCGCGCGAAATCCATCGTGCAGTAGAGCAGGATGTCGGCCAGCGTGAACCGGCTGCCAGCGATGAAATCGCGCCCGCCGATCAGGCCGTTCAGCCAGGTGATCCGCTCCTGGGCCAGTGTCTTAAGGTCGGCCGCTGCTTGCGGCAGGAGACGAAGGCGCGTCTTGAAAAGCTCATGCCCTTCCGCCGAACGGAAACCGATCAGCGTCGGCTCCACGATCTGCAGGTCGATCCGGCGCGTCCACATCCGCGTCACCGCGCGCTCTTCGGCAGTCGAGCCAATCAGCGGCGGGCTCGGATACTTTTCTTCGAGATACTCGCAGATGGCCGTGATCTCGGCGAGGAAGCTGCCATCATCCAGCTCCAAAGTCGGCGTCTGGCCCGACGGATTGCGGGCCATGTGATCCGCCTGCCGGTTCTCGCCGCCCATCAGATCAACCTCGACGCGCGGCAGCTCGATGCCCTTCTCCGCCATGAACATCTTCACGACGCGAGGATTCGGCCCGATCGAGTTGTAAAACTTCATGGCGGCGTCCCTCCCGGTATGTGCTTGCGCGGAACAGACCACATGCGCAGATATTTTGCACGCCGGCTCGCAGGCTGGCCGTCACGCGGTCAGACTTTCCGTGGTTCGCCTCGCACGGGATGCGCGTTTGACGATTCCCATCTGGCATGCAGAGTTGGCGATTATCGATAAGTTCGGGGCGCGGCATGCAGGTCTGGAAACTGGTCCCACTCGTGGCTCTGCTGGCGGGCGCGTGCGCCACGACGCCGGCGGATGCGCCGACTGATACAGCCCAGACGCCCGAAGCGGCCGAGCCTGTGAAGGCGATGCCCACGCGTGTGGCGTACAACCCCGATCCCTACCCCTCCACCTACAAGCCCCTGCCGTCCGACGACGTGCTGATCCGCAACGCCACCGTGTTCGACGGTCTCGGCGGCGAGATACTTGCCGGCGCCGTGCTCATCCAGGGCGGCAAGATCACAGCGGTTGGCTCCGAAGCGGCGATGACAATGCCCGCCGGCATCCGCACCATCGACGGCACGGGCAGGTTCGTGACGCCGGGCATCATCGACATCCACTCTCATCTTGGCGTTTATCCCTCGCCGGGCATCAGCGCCCACCAGGACGGCAACGAAGTGTCCGGCCCCGTCACGGCGGAAGTCTGGGCTGAGCATGCGATCTGGCCGCATGATCCGGGCTTCACGCGCGCCATGGCTGGCGGCATCACGGCTATGCAGATCCTGCCTGGCTCGGCCAACCTGTTCGGCGGACGCGGCGTGATCATCAAGAATGTGCCGGCCCGCACGGCGCAGGGCATGAAGTTTCCCGACGCGCCCTACACGCTGAAGATGGCGTGCGGCGAAAACCCCAAGCGCGTCTATGGCTATGGCGGCGGTCGCTTCCCGGGCAGCGCGCCGTTCTCGCGCATGGGCAACATAGCCGGCTATCGCGAAGCCTGGCAGCGCGCGACCGAGTACAAACGCAAGTGGGAGAAGTACAACGCCGACTTCGACGCGTGGGAGAAGAAGACAAAATCACCGGCCGAGAAGACCGACGACAAGGGTCCGGGCGATCCGCCCAACGCGCCCGACCGCAACCTCGAACTCGACACGCTGATGGGCGTGCTGAACGGCGATATCCTGGTTCAGCACCACTGCTACCGCGCCGACGAAATGGCGCAGGTGATCGATCTGTCGCACGAGTTCGGCTACAAGGTTTCGGCCTTCCATCACGGCGTCGAGGCTTACAAGATCGCCGACCTGCTCGCAAAGGAAGGCATATGCGGTGCCCTGTGGGCCGACTGGTGGGGCTTCAAGGCGGAAGCCTATGACGGCATCCGCGAAAACATCCCGATGGTCCACAACGCCGCAAATGGATGCGCCATCGTCCACTCGGACGACGCCAACGGCATCCAGCGGCTTAACCAGGAAGCGGCCAAGGCGCTGGGAGACGGCGCGCGCGCTGGCATCAATATCTCGAAGGCGGTTGCCTGGACCTGGCTGTCACGCAATCCGGCCAAGGCGCTCGGCATCCTCGACAAGACCGGCACGCTGGAAGCAGGCAAGGCCGCCGACGTCGTGATCTGGAGCGGCGACCCGTTCAGCGTCTATACCCGCGCCGACCTGGTGTTCGTCGATGGGGCGATAACCTGGGATCGCAACGATCCATCGCGCAGGCCAGTCGTCGATTTCGAACTCGGCCAACCCGGCGAAGGAGACGTGAAATGATCAGATCCCTTCTCCTCGCCGCCAGTCTTGTGGCGCTCGCGCCTGCCGCGCTCGCCCAGACTGTCGCCATCACCGGCGGCAAGATCGTCACCAACACCGCGCAAGGCGTTATCGAAGACGGCACGATCGTCATGCGAGACGGGAAGATCGTATCCGTCAGCACAGGCGCGCCGCCCGCCGGAGCCACCGTCATCGACGCCGATGGCAAATGGATCACGCCGGGGCTGTTCGCCGCCTTGTCTCGCGCGGGCCTGTCGGAACTCGACTCCGAAGACCCCACCAACGACACCAGCGCGCCGGGAAGCGACTTCCAGGCGTCCCTGCGCGCCGCGGACAGTTTCAACCCGGACGACACGGCCATTGACGTCACCCGCATCGAGGGCTTCACGCGCGCCGCCATCGTCGGCTCGCCGGCCAACGGTCTGTTCGGCGGCTATGGGGCCCTGATCGATTTCAGCGGCAGTTTCGAGAGCGTCTTCGCGCGCGATGTCGTGATGATCGCCGAACTCGGCGAGGCCGGCGCAGGCGCTGCGGGCGGATCGCGCGCAGCTGCATGGCAATGGCTACTAACGGCGATAGATGACGCCAAGGCCTATCCGCGCGGCTTCGAGGAGGATGGTGAGGGCGATCTCATCACACGCAAAGAGGCGATCGCGTTGAAGCCCGTCGTCGAGGGGCGCGTGCCGTTGATGGTGGAGGTCCACAATGCGTCGGACATCCTCCAGCTTCTAACGCTGCGCCAGCGCGAGCCACGCATGAAGCTGGTGATCCTCGGCGCCACCGAAGGCTGGCGCGTGGCCGACCAGATCGCGGCTGCCGGCGTGCCCGTGATCGTGAACCCGCTCACCAACCTGCCTGACCGCTTCGAAATCCTGTCGGCAACGCTGGAAAACGCTGGCCGGCTCGAGGCCGCCGGCGTCACGGTCGCCATCGCCGACCCGGGAGAGTCGACCCACAACACGCGTTTCATCCTGCAGCTGGCCGGCAACGCCGTCGCCAACGGCATGTCGTGGGACGCGGCCTTCAAGGCGATCAGCAGCGTGCCCGCCGCCCTCTATGGCCGCAACGATCTGGGCGTCCTGCGCCAGGGCGCGATTGCGGACGTGGTGATCTGGAACGGCGATCCGCTGGAACTCATGGCCAGCCCCGACGCGGTCTACATCGCGGGCGTTTCGATGCCGATGGAGTCCCGCCAGACCAAACTGCGCGACCGCTACCTGGATCTCGGCGAACAGCTGCCCCAAGCGTATGAGCGGCAGTAAAACTGTCGCCCGGCCTGGTAAACGCCTGCGAAACCGTCGCAGAATCGCACTATCGCTTGAGCGTCACGCTGCGGGATTGACTTGAGGCCCCCCCGGCCGCATTGGTCCCGCAGTTCCCGATAAGCGCGCGTTTTCCGCCCGTAGCCGGCCGATCGAGCCCAAAAGACCAGTTTTATGACGTTTGACGAGCTAGGCCTCGACCCGAGAATTCTCGATGCGGTGAAGGCTGCGGGCTACACCACGCCCACACCTATCCAGGAACAAGGCATCCCCGCCGTTCTCGGTGGTCGCGACGTCACCGGCATTGCCCAGACTGGAACCGGCAAGACAGCCGCGTTCGTCCTGCCAATGATCCACAAGCTAGGCCAGGGCCGCGCCAAGGCGCGCATGCCGCGCTCGCTGATCCTCGAGCCCACCCGCGAACTCGCCGCCCAGGTGGCCGAACAGTTCGAGAAGTACGGCGCGGGCTACAAGCTGAACATGGCGCTGCTGATCGGCGGCGTTTCTTTCGGCGACCAGGAAAAGAAACTCAACGCCGGCGCCGACGTGCTGATCGCCACGCCCGGCCGCCTGATGGACCATTTCGGCCGCGGCGGCCTGCTAATGACTGGCGTGCAGATGCTGGTGATCGACGAAGCCGACCGCATGCTCGACATGGGCTTCATCCCCGACATCGAAAAGATCTGCACCCTTCTGCCGAAGACGCGCCAGACGCTGCTGTTCTCCGCCACGATGCCGCCGGAGATCACCCGCCTCGCCAAGCAGTTCCAGAAAGAGCCGGTGCGGATCGAGGTTTCGAAACCTGCGACCGCCGCTACCACCATCACGCAATACGTCACGCACTGCCCGTCCAACGAGGACACGGTGAAGCGCGCTGTTCTGCGCTCCATCATTAAAGCGCGCTCGACAGATCAGGGCATCGTGTTCTGCAACCGCAAGACGGAAGTGGACATTGTCGCCAAGTCGCTGGCCAGCCATGGCTTCGACGCGGCCCCGATCCACGGCGACCTGCCGCAGAGCCAACGCACGCAGACGCTCGACCGTTTCCGCAACAAGGAGCTGAAGCTTCTCGTTGCCTCAGACGTCGCTGCGCGCGGCCTCGACATTCCTGAAGTCAGCCAGGTGTTCAACTACGCCCCGCCGCCGAACTCGGATGACTACGTCCACCGCATCGGCCGCACGGGCCGCGCCGGACGCACGGGCGAAAGCTTCACCATCGTCTCCCCAGGCGACAGCCGCCTGTGGGAAGCCGTACTCAAGCGCATCGGCCGTGACGTCGAACCATTCTCGCCCGAGGGCCTCGATGAGGCTGTCGGCGAAGCGCGCAGCCGTGGCCCCGCGCCGCGTCGCGACCGCTTCGACCGCAAGCGTGGCCGTGGACGTGGCGAGGACCGTGGACCTGCCCCGCGCGGCGAAGACAGGCCGCCCCGCGCAGAAACACCTGCCTCAGCGCCGGTCGCCGAACCCGAATTGATCGAAGCCGCACCCGAAATGGTCGACGAGCCCGTCGAGATGGCGGTGTCGACCGAAGCAGCAACAGACAAGCCCGCCCGCGAGGGCCGCAACCGCAAACGTCGCGGCGGCAGGGACCGCGAACGCGGCGGCGAGCGCGAGCAGCCCCGGGAACAAAGCCAGAGTCGGGAACGCGCTCCGGAGCGTGAAGGCAAGAATCGCCATGGCGAGCTGAAGCCCGGCGCCCCCCAGGGTGGCAACGACAGCTTCAAGGGCATGGGCGACCATGTCCCCGCGTTCCTGCTGCAATCGCTGGGAAAACGCCGCGGCGCTTAACAGTTCCGCGGCTAATGGTAAGTATTCCGCTAAGGGAATGCCCCGGTTTTAGCTAATCCGTAACAGCTGGTCTTCACTAATCCATCAGGAGACTGGGGCCGGAAGGCGTCCAGCCTGAAGGGGCGTGAACGAGATGCTGAATACCCAACTGCTCGGACCGGAGGGCCTTGTTCTTGGCCACCGAACGATCGATGAGATCGGCCGGCACACGCTGCCTGTGAGCCCTCAGAACTACGAGGTCTGGCTCACCTACATGACTCACTCCTCGCCCGACCTGAAACAGGTCGTCGACAAGATGCTGGCGACCGGTAAACCGATAACGCCCGAAGACATGGAGCAGATCTACGAGCGCTTCTTCTCCACCACGCACCTCTCGACGCAGGTGATGGAGACGGGTTCGCGTATCGCGCACGAGATCGCGGACGCCCTCGACGCCCTGAAGAAGGCCGGAGCCACAACTGAACGCTATGGCGCCACCTTGAACGTTGCCGCCGACAGCCTGCAGAATTCCACGATTGATGGCGATGCGCTGAAGCGCCTGATCAACGTACTCGCTTCGGCAACGACCGAGATGTCGAAGCAGAACACCAACCTGTCGCACAAGCTCGCCCAGTCCTCACAGGAAATGGAAAAGCTGCGCACGTCGCTGCGCCAGGCGCGCGCCGAGGCGCTCACGGACGCGCTCACCGGTATCGCCAACCGCAAGCTGTTCGACGAGACGCTGCGCCTGCGCAAGGAAGAGGCCGACGCCGAGAAGACCGAGCTGTCGCTTGTCCTGTGCGACATCGACCACTTCAAGTCGTTCAACGACACCTGGGGCCACCAGACTGGCGACCAGGTTATCCGCTTCGTCGCCTCGGCTCTGGCCAAGTTCGCCCTGCCCGACCATCTCGTGGCGCGCTACGGCGGCGAAGAGTTCGCCGTGATCATGCCGCGTACGTCGCTGAAGGAAGCCGGCCGCATAGCTGACCAGATACGCAGCGCCATCGAGGCCAAGCGCCTCGTCCGCCGCTCGACCAACGAAACCATCGGAGCGGTCACCGTCTCGTTCGGCGCGGCCATCTATACAGCTGGCGAGACCGTGGGCCAGATCATCACGCGCGCGGACGAATGCCTCTACATGTCCAAGCGCAACGGCCGGAACCGCGTCACGCTGGAGTCGTCGCTGCCGCCGCTTGCGGCCACCAACGCGGCCTAGTCGAGAACATTCCCGTCTTCGTCCATCAGAACGCCGCCGCACCACTCGCGGAGGCGGCGAAGTATGCGCAACACGAGTATCCTGTCATCGAGCCCCTCGTCATCAACATCGGCCCAGACGCTTGTGTTGTAGGTCGTCGCCGCAAAGATAGACAGGTAGGGATCGCCGGGCTTCGTCCCGTATTCGACGATCGGCTTGCCCGCCATTGCCGAATGGTGGACGGTAAAGGTGGCGATCACAGAGCCGCCCGGACCGTACAAGGTTCGTCCATCCTCGCGCTGCAACAGCCGCGCCAAAAACTCCTGCGCTTGCGCCGTCGTGTAATCGAGGAAGTAACTTCTCACATTACTTCACCACCGCCATCAGGAAGCCGTCATAGCCCTTGTTCCCGACCGTCTGCACGGCGGTGGCTTCAACGCGCGTTTCCCGGTTGATCGCATCCATCATGCGCCGCACGCCCTGAACCTGGGCGTTGCCGCCCGGATCGGTGACAGCGCCATTGCGCACAACATTGTCCACGATGATCACGGCGCCCTTCCGGCTCAGCCGCACGGCATGATCGAAATAGTCGGCGTTGCTCTCCTTGTCGGCGTCGATGAAGGAGAGATCGAACGGCCCCTCCAGCGAGGGCAATTGCGAAATAGCCGGCCCGACCTTGATCTCGACCTTCTCGCCCAAGCCCGCGCGCAGGATGTTGCGGCTCGCCACCTCTGCATTGCGTGGATCGATCTCCAGCGAGATCAGCCGCCCGTCCGCTGGCAACGCCCGCGCCATCCAGATGGCGGAGTAGCCGCCGAGCGTGCCCACCTCAAGAATGCGCTTCGCTCCGATCGACAGCGCCAGCATGTGAAGCAACTTTCCATGCGCCGCCGACACGGCGATGGCCGGCAAGCCAGCCGCCGCGCTTTCCCGAATAGCGGCTGACAGCGCCGCGTCCTCCGCGACCAGCCGGTCTTCGATATAGGCGTCGACGTCGCTCCAGGTCCTGTCGCTCATTTCTTTGCCTTTGCCTTGGCCGCCGGCTTCGAAGCTGCGCCCTTCTTCTTCGCAACGGTCTTCCGGGGCTTGGGTTTCGCACGCTCCGCCTTGCGCGACACCGCAGCAGCGAAGGCGCGACGCGCAATGGCGACCGCCTCATCCGGGTCGTCCGCTGAAGTCTCGGGCATGCGCCAGTAGCCCTTGCTTCTGATCGAGCCGTCGGGCTTCATCGAATACACCCACGGCACAGAGCCCTGAGCCTTCAGATCCGCCTCAAGCTGGTCGTCCACCCGGAAGAACACGACGTCGTCGTCCAGAATGGCGAACATCACCCCATCGCGGTAAAGCCCCGCCCCGCCGAACATACGCCGGGCCTCGATCCGGCCCATCCCGGCCAGCAGCTCAACCACATAGTCGGAAAATCCGGGCGAAAGCGGCATGGTCCCTTCCCTGCCTGCGGGACTGCGACGCTACAGCTTTCTGGCGTTGGGCCAAGGGTCTGCTAAAACCCATCCCATGCAGCTGCTTCGCATCAATTCGCGCCTCGACGCACATGACCTTTCCCGCCAGTTTGCCCTCGGCGGCCGGCTGCAGATCGAGGATTTCCTCGAACTACCCGACGCCAAGAAGCTGTCCGAGAGCCTCGATACGCTGGACTGGCGCCTCGTGCTCAATAGCGGCTCGCGCCATGTCGACCTTCACCCCAACCAGCTCGCCGCTTTGCAGCCGGCGCAGCAGGCTGCCATCCTCGCTGAGGTGAAGAAGAACGCGGTCAACCACTTCCAGTATCTCTACGAGAACTATCCCGTGGCCGACATTGCCGAAGCTGGCCAGCTGACCCATCCCCTGCTCGCCAACGCATTCGAGACGATGAATTCGGAAACTGTCCGCGCCTTTCTTGAGAAGGTCACCGGCACGAAGACTGATTTCTGCGACATGCAGGCGACGCGCTTTTCGCCCGGCCACTTCCTGACGATCCATTCCGACAACGCGGTCGGCAAGAACCGCAAGCTTGCCTACGTGCTCAGCCTGACGGGCGGCTGGTCACCGACATGGGGTGGGCAACTGCAATTCCTCGACGGGCGCGATCGCGTGACGGGCTCGTACATTCCGCGCTTCAACGCCCTGTCGGTGTTCACCGTGCCGGCGGCGCATCACGTAAGCCAGGTGACGAACTTCGCGCCCAAGGGCCGCGTCTCGCTGACGGGCTGGTACCGGATGCGCGAGGAAACCTAGCTAAAGCTATTCCGCCGCGTGGGCCGGAACGATGGTCACGCTCTCGCCGCAGCCGCAGGCATCCGTCTGGTTCGGATTGCGGAAGGTGAACTTCGAGTGCAGCGGCGTGACCTCGTAATCGATCACGGAGCCGAGCAGGAAAAGAACGGCCTTGGCGTCGATCACGATGGAGACGCCGTTGTCGTCCACGCGCTCGTCCGTGGGCGCCGCGTCAGCGACGTACGCCATGGTGTATTCCATGCCCGCGCATCCGGCGTTCTTCACGCCCACGCGCAGGAACCCGGCGCCCTTGTCAGCCATGACTTCCCGAACGCGCTCTGCAGCGGCGTCTGTCAGTGTCACAACCTTGGGGCGAGGACGTCTGGCCATGATCGCTAAATGGATACCCTGAAACCCGCTTACAACATGTTGAGCTGGAGCCGCGCTTCGTCGCTCATGCGCGAAGGGTCCCAGGGCGGCTCGAAAACGATGGTGGCCTTGGCCGATTTGACGCCCACCACCTTGCGGGCGGCATCCTCCACCCAGCCGGGCATCTCGCCCGCCACCGGGCAGGCCGGGGCGGTCAAAGTCATCTCGATGTCGACATGGCGGTCGTCATTGATGTCGACCTTGTAGATCAGGCCCAGCTCATAGATATCGACCGGGATTTCAGGGTCGTAGACCTTCTTGAGCTCGCTGATGAGCTCGTCCGTGATCCGGTCAAGCTCATCCTGCGGGATGGCCGACGGCTTCTCGTCGCCCCCTTCCGGGGCGCTCGCCATCTGGGATGTCAGGTCATCAGCCATGGTTTCTCTATGACAGCATCGCCCGGGCCTTGGAAAGCGCCGCGACGAACGCGTCAACCTCCTCGGCCGCATTGTAGAGCGCAAAGCTCGCCCGGGCGGTCGCGCTAACCCCTAGATGGGACATCAGCGGCTGGGCGCAATGATGGCCGGCCCGAATCGCCACCCCGTGCCGGTCCAGGATCTGGGCGATATCGTGCGGGTGTGCCCCCTGCAGCGAAAAGGCCAGAACCGGCCCCTTGCCCGGCGCGGTTCCATGCAGGTTCAGCCCGTTGACGCCCCGCAGCTGGTCCACAGCACGCGCCATGAGGGCCTGTTTGTGCAGGTGGATCGCCTGCCGGTCCTGCGCCTGGAGCCAGTTGATCGCCGCGCCAAGGCCGATGGCCTCTACGATGGGCGGCGTGCCGGCCTCGAAGCGGTGGGGGGCGCCGTTGTAGGTGACGACATCGCGCGTCACCGTCTCGATCATCTCGCCGCCGCCCTCGAATGGCGGCAAGGCCTCCAGCTTCGCACGCTTGCCATACAGGAAGCCGATGCCGGTCGGGCCGTAGATCTTGTGGCCTGTGCCGACATAGTAGTCTGCGTCCAGAGCCTGCACATCGACGTTGAGGTTCACGACAGCCTGGCAGCCATCCAGCAGCACATCGGCGCCAACCGCATGCGCCATGCTGGTGGCCGTCTTCACGTCCGGAACCGTGCCCAGCACGTTTGACATGTGCGTCAGGGCCAGCAGGCGCGTGCGCGGCGTCAGCGCTTTCGCGAGGCGATCCATGTCCATCGAGCCATCCGGTAGCGTGTCGACCCATTTCAGCACCGCGCCCTTGCGCTCGCGCAGGAAGTGCCACGGCACGATGTTGGAGTGATGCTCCATGATCGAGAGCACGATCTCGTCACCGGGCTTGATGCTGGCGCCGATCCCCGCTGCGACGATGTTGATCGCCTCGGTGCCGCCCTTGGTGAAGACGATCTCCTCGACTGAGCCCGCGTTGATGAACCCGCGAACAGCCTCGCGCGCGTCTTCGTATGCCTGCGTCGTTTCATTCGCCAGCGTGTGCAGTCCGCGATGCACGTTGGCGTAAGAGTGCCGCATGGCGTTGGCCATAGCGTCGATCACGGCGTTCGGTTTCTGCGCCGAAGCGGCGTTGTCGAAATAGATCAGGGGCTTGCCGTGCACCTTGCGCGCCAGGATCGGGAATTCGGTGCGGATGGCGTGGACATCGAATGTCATGCGCGCGTCCCCAGCCAGGTATCGATGCGCTGCTCGATCTCTGCGTACAGGTCCACGCCAACCCATTCCGGGACGGCTTCCATCACGAAGGCCCGGGTGATCAGCGCGCGCGCCTCGACATCTGGAATGCCGCGCTGGCGTAGGTAGAACACGGCGTCCTCGTCCAACTGCCCGGCCGTATTGCCGTGGGCGCAGGCGACGTCGTCGGCATAGATTTCCAGCTCGGGCTTGGAAAAGACTTCCGCGCCCTCTTCCAGCAGAAGAGCGTTGTGAGCCATCTCGGCATCGGTCTTCTGGCCGGCGCGCTCGACCAGGAACTTGCCCTGGAACACGCCGCGCCCGCCCTTGCGCGCGACGCCGCGAACCAGCTGGCGCGATTGGATGCCCGGCCCGCGATGCGCCACGCGCGATGTCATGTCGATGTGCCGCTTGGCCGACGCAAGGTACACGCCGTTCAGTTCCACCTGCGCGCCTTCAACAGCATCTACCGATATCTCGATCCGGGCCAGCTTCGCACCTTCACCCAGCACAAACTGCCGGAAGGTCGCGCCCTGGCCGAGCTTCACCACGGCCTCGTTCAGCACGATGGCGGCGTCCGCCTGCCCTGTGCCAACATCATTCGTCTGCACCACGATCCGATGCAACGTCGCGCCTGGCTCCACCTCGATTCGCGAGAAGGATGGCAGGAACGGGCGAAGCCGCGATCCGGAAACGCCAGCGCGCTCGACCAGCGTCGCCGTCGCGCCAGCACGCACGATCACGCTGCCATACTGCGCCGCATCGCCTTCAGTGATCCGCGTCTCGAACGTCTCGCCTGGGGCGACAATGTCCAGCGCGCTGGGGCCATAGGCATCGTCCATCGCCTGCGCCAGTGCAGAGATCGGCCCCTCGGCGTCGATCGGCGCCGTGCCGGTAACAACGCCTTCCTGCCCCGCCATCGCCGCGCGAAGGTCGGACCACTTCCAGGCCTCTGATCGGCGCGAAGGAAGGTCGGCCAGTTGCATCAGCCTGCTTTCAGGAATTGGTCGTAGCCGGACTTCTCGAGCTCCAGCGCCAACTCGGGCCCACCCGACTTCACGATGCGACCAGCCGAGAGGACGTGCACGCGATCCGGTTTGATGTAGTCGAGCAGGCGCTGGTAGTGCGTGATCACCAGCATGCCGCGCGTCGGCCCTCGCAGCGCATTCACGCCCTCAGCCACAACCTTCAGCGCGTCGATATCGAGGCCGGAGTCCGTTTCGTCCAGAATCATGAAGCGCGGTTCGATCATCAGCATCTGGTAGATTTCCAGCCGCTTCTTCTCGCCGCCCGAGAAGCCGACATTCAGCGGCCGCTTCAGCATCTCCGGATCGATGCGCAGCTTGGCCGCCGCGATCTTCGAGAGCTTGAGGAAATCCGGCGCCGACACTTCAGGCTCGCCGCGCGTCTTGCGCTGGGCGTTCATGGCCGTGCGCACGAAGGTCATCACCGGCACGCCAGCGATCTCGATGGGATACTGGAAGGACAGGAACAGGCCGAGCGCCGCCCGCGCTTCCGGCTCAAGCGTCAGCAGGTCCTGCCCCTCGAAAGTCGCCGAACCGCCAGTGACCTCATATCCATGCTTGCCCGTGAGGACATAGGACAGCGTCGACTTGCCCGACCCGTTCGGCCCCATGATCGCGTGGACCTCGCCGGCCGGCACGGCAAGCGAAAGCCCCTTCAGGATTTCGCGCGCAGCCCCGTCCTCGGGTACCACACGGGCGTGAAGGTTATTGAGTTCCAGCATGAAGCGCCTGCAAACGCGGAACCCCTAAGGCTCCGGCCCCTCTAGATAGGCCCTGTCCCCCGTCTGCGCGAGGGCTGCAAAGGCCTGATTGGCGAGGTGTTTCGTGCGCTACGCGTCAAAAGTCCAGTAGGCAGGGCTTACTGGGGGCCCACCATATCCTTAACCAGCCCGTCGACCGTCGGCTCGGCGCAGAACTGGGCCTTGGCCGCATCGGCCGAAAGCCCCAGCGCGGCAAAGTCAGCGCCCTCCTCGATCAAGCAATCCGCCGCAATCACTTTCGTGCCCTGGTCGTCCAGCTTGGCGGCCACACGGGCGGTCAGCATGGGCTTCAACACATCGGCGTCGAGCTTGTAGAAGTCGACATAGTACTCGCTTGCGCTGGAACGGCCCTGCACGGCGATAAAGCCGCTTTCCGTCTTCAGGATGGAAACGCCGCTGGGCTCGCCCACGCGAACGAACTGACCATCCGCCACCTGCCGCCAGACTGCCCACGTCGTGTTCACATTGCCGGTTTCGAGCGGCAGCAGGATATCGGTCTTGCCGTCCTTGTCGAAGTCTTCGAGGTTCGGGCCGTTGAACGTGTTGCCCATGCGCTCGACGATCTCCTGGATCGTGGCGTCGCCTGTCTGCACCACCTGCACCTTCACTTCGGTGGAGTCGTCTTCGGCCGGGATATAGCGCGCCTCGATGGCAAGGCCCGACGTGTCGGGCAGCATCAGGCGGCAATCCGGATGCTTCCAGCCATCCGCACCCGCATCCTGCGCTTCGATCCCGCCGCAATCCGGCAGCGGCATCCGCTTGGCCGCAGGCGCTTCGCCGGTGGCAGGCGCAGCAGGATCGCTCTCCGGTGCAGGCGAGCAGGCAGCAGCAGCCAGCATGGCGGCCAGGCAGACGGTACGCAGGATCATATCGACACCCCTTCAATGGGGCGGGAATAGATCAACTGAAGGCGCTCCGCCAGCTTACAGGCATGTAATCGAGCAGTCCGCCCCAGTTCAGATACCAACCGCCAGATACAGATAGAGGTCAGTGCGCACCTTCGCGGGGTCGTCGCTCCAGTCGCCATATATCTCCAGCGAAAGCGGCGTGAGCTTGAGCCCTTTTGCCTTCACCTCCGCGTGCAGTGCGTCATAGGTGGTCTTCATCTGCCCGTAGTCGCCCCAATGGGTCGCCGTGATCACGCGCCCACCCGGCGCATGAACCGGCTTCACATCGGCATCGGCTCCGCCGGGCAACCGATCCAGCACACCGATCGTCACGGTCATCTCGGACGCATCGCCGCCGTGATAGAGGATGAAGTTGTGGCCATGCCCCGGCGCCAGCGCGCCGGGCTTGTAGATGCGATCAAATGTCTGCCGGATCGTCGGGACAAGTTGCTGGCGCGGAGTAACCACTTCGATTCCCGCGCCGGATTGCGGCGCGAAGTCTAGGATGTGGATGGGGGTCATCGATCGACTCCTCTATGGCACAATGGCCCGCGTCATCGAAATCGCCGCCGGCTGCCCGGGCGCATAGGTCAGAACGAGGTCGAACCTGTAGTCGGTGCGCGTAACAGCCTGCTCGCCATCCTTAACAAATTCAGGCGGCTGTCTGACCGTCTCGCGCTCAACAAAGTTGGCCGCGCATGTGAGCGCGCCGCCAGCGGGCTGCGGACACACAAATCCGATGCTGGTCGCCGCAGTCGCCACCCTGTCGACGCCTGCTCCGCCGAGCATCCTGATCTCTTCATAAACCTCTGCCGGCGAGCGGTCGCCGGAGACGCATCCGCCATTCGGCGTCGTCTGCGCGCCCGTGGCCATTGATCCAAGTTCGTAGAACAGACCCTTGGTCAGGTGATCGCCACGCGCATTGTAGTCCTTGCATGTATAGCCGGAGGAATTCAGCGCCGCGCGGCGGATCTTCGACTCGACCGAGAGTTTGCTCGTCGGGTCGTTGAGGTCATTCCAGATGTGCCAGATGGCCTCGGGCGCAACCCGCGTCACGCCATCCCCGGCGGACACCAATTGCGTCAGCGGGATGGATGAAAGCATCTCGTGGGTAACTTGAGTTCCGCCGTATGCACATCCGGCCACCCCCAGCGCCAGAATTGCCCCCGCACAGCGCATCGTCGTTACCCAACACTCCCCTCGAGGCTCACCTCAAGCAGCTTCTGCGCTTCGACCGCGAACTCCATCGGAAGCTTCTGTAGAACATCGCGCACGAAGCCGTTGACCAGAAGCGCCACAGCTTCTTCCTCGCCGATGCCCCGCTGGCGGGCGTAGAAAAGTTGATCTTCGGACAGCTTGGTCGTCGTCGCTTCGTGCTCCAGCTGCGCATCGGCGCGGCGGTTCTCGACATAGGGCACGGTATGCGCTCCGCAGGTCTGGCCGATCAGAAGCGAGTCGCACTGCGTGAAGTTGCGAGCCTTCGACGCCTTCGGATGGATCGAGACAAGCCCGCGATACGTGTTGTTCGACTTGCCCGCAGAAATGCCCTTCGAGATGATCCGTGACTTCGTGTTCTTGCCGAGATGGATCATCTTCGTGCCGGTGTCCGCCTGTTGGCGCCCGTTGGTCACGGCGATGGAATAGAACTCGCCTGACGAATCATCGCCGCGCAGGATGCAGCTGGGATACTTCCAGGTGATCGCCGAACCCGTCTCAACCTGCGTCCATGAAATGCGCGATCGGGCGCCACGGCAATCGCCGCGCTTGGTGACGAAGTTGTAGACCCCGCCCTTGCCGTCCGCATCGCCCGGCCACCAGTTCTGAACGGTCGAATACTTAATCTCGGCGTCCGCCAACGCGACCAGTTCGACCACCGCCGCATGCAGCTGGTTTTCGTCGCGCATCGGCGCGGTGCAGCCTTCGAGATAGGATACGTAGCCGCCCTCATCGACGATGATCAGCGTCCGCTCGAACTGTCCCGTGCCTTTCGCGTTCATGCGGAAATATGTCGACAGCTCCATCGGGCAGCGCACGCCCTTGGGCACGTAGACAAACGTCCCGTCCGAAAACACCGCAGAATTTAGCGTCGCGAAGAAGTTGTCCGTCACCGGCACCACGCTGCCGAGATACTGTTTCACGAGGTCGGGATACTCGCGGATCGCTTCCGAGATCGACATGAAAATCACGCCGGCCCTCAGCAGCTCGGCGCGGAACGTCGTCGCCACGCTCACGCTGTCGAACACGGCGTCCACTGCCACGCGCGGCGTCTCGCGCGCGGCCGCAGCCGTCTCCATCGCCCCCTCGACGCCGAGCAGCACTTCCTGCTCCTTCAGCGGGATGCCGAGCTTGGCGTAGGTGTCCAGAATTTCCTGCGGCACGTCCGCAATCGACTTGTACTTCGCGCCGCCCTTGGGCTCGGCGTAATAGTGAGCGTCCTGGTAGTCGATCTTCGGATAATTGATCATCGCCCAGGTCGGCTCGATCATCTCCTTCCAGCGCTGGAAAGCCTCGAGCCGCCACTGCAGCATCCACTCCGGCTCTTCCTTCTTCGCGGAGATGTAACGGACGGTGTCCTCGTTCAGCCCCTTGGGCGCGAGTTCCATCTCGATGTCGGTGACGAAGCCCTCGGCGTACTTGTCCGCCTCAAGCCCACGCGCCGCGTCGACCGTTCCCCGGTCGATGCTGTCCTTTACCGAAATCTCCTTGCCCTCAGACATTCGTGTCCAGCTTTACCAGTTGCGGTCGAGCGCGCGCAGCCATTTTCAGCCACGCCGCCGCCAGCGCGTCAAAGTCTTCCGCCCGCGTGCCCCAGCCAAAGCTGGCCCTTATGGCAGAGCGTGCGGCGGTATCGCTCAGCCCCATCGCGGTCAACACGCGGCTGGGCTTCACCTTGCCCGAAGAACAGGCCGATCCGGCCGAAACAGCAAATCCGGCGAGATCCATGCCCATTACTTGGGTCTCCGACGGCAAACCTTCAACGCCAAAGCAGGAAACACCGGCAACGCGGGGCGCCGAGGCCCCATGCACCACGAGGCCCGGCACAGCCTGCTTCAGCCGTACTTCCATCGGGTCGCGATGCTCGCCCAGCGTCTGATACGCGCCCATGCCCGCAAGCGCTGCCTCAACCGCCGCGCCAAAACCCGCGATCCCCGCGACATTCTCCGTTCCAGCCCTGCGGCCGAACTCCTGCCCGCCGCCTGTCTGTATCGCACTGAACGGCGCGCCCGGCTTCACATAGAACGCGCCCACGCCCTGCGGCCCGCCAATCTTGTGCGCCGACAGCGAGAGGTAGTCGACATCGAGCTCGATGATCGAAGTCTCGATCTTTCCGAGCGCCTGGATCGCATCGCAGTGGATCAGGCCTCCTGCCGCGTGAACGATCTCAGCGGCTTCCGCGACCGGCTGGATCACGCCGGTCTCGTTGTTGACGAGCATGAGGGAAACCAGCGGTCGCTTGCCGTCCGCCGCCAGCGTTTTCACAGTGGCTTCCAGCCAGACAAGATCCACAACGCCATTCGGGTTCACCGGCCAAGCCTTCGGCAGCTCCGCCATCGCGCTCACTGAGTCATGTTCGATCGACGAAATCACGAGCTGGGCGTTCTCGACCGTCCGCAACACTCCGCGCAACGGCGCCTGCACCGCCTCGGTCCCACCACTGGTGAAAGCGATATCATCCCGACACGCGCCGATGGCCGCCGCAATCGCTTCGCGCGCGCCTTCAACCAGCGTCCGGGCCTTGCGACCCTCGCCATGCACCGAAGACGGGTTCCCGGTCAGATCCAGCGCTCGCAACATCGCGGCCTTCGCCTCGGGGCGAAGGGGGGCGGTTGCGTTGTAATCCGCATAAATTCTGGCCGTGGGGCTCATGCCCCGACTCTTACGCCAGTTTGACGTCCGCCGACAGGCCGGGCGCCATCCGGGCCGGCTGTCCGGCCGAACCATTGCGCAGCACCGGAGCCTCTCCCCGGGCCGCGTCGGCCAGCGTCAAAGTGCGCAGGAACCCGGCAATGTGCTCATCCAGCCCGGCCCACACATGGGCGGCAGGCCCTGCGAACCAGTCGCGCCCGCCTTCAGAATGGCCCGAGGGTTCTTCAACAGCTCCGAACACATCAGCGAGAGAAATCTCGGCTGCCGGGCGCTGCAGGCGGTATCCGCCGCCGGGTCCGCGCGAGGCGACGACCAGGCCCGCGCGCCGCAACATGGCGAACAGCTGTTCCAGGTAGGACAACGAAATCTGCTGCCGCTGGGCCACTTCTCCCAGTGCAACAGGGCCTTTTCCGCTGTTCAGGGCCACGTCTACCAGGGCCACGACCGCGTATCTGCCTTTGGTGCCTACCCGCATTGTTTTTCCTCGTGCGCCCCGAGGTGGAGCTGTTTCCCCCGCGCCGACAGCCGGATTACGGGAAAAGACCGCCGGCGGATCACACGAAAAGCTTGAAATTCGAGACCGAAATAGTGTTTGTCGGCCCCTCCGGCGCACACGCACGCGTGTAGCGCCCGTTACGGCAGCCAGCGCGAGCACATCATGGGCGAACTGATCATCTCCGGACCCGCAGGCCGGATCGAGGCGCGCTACAATCAGGCTCCCGGCGACAATCCGCCGATCGCGCTGATCCTACATCCCCACCCGAAGGCGGGCGGCACGATGCAGGACCCGGTGACGATCACCCTGTTCGAGATGTTCTCGGCTCACGGCTTCTCGACGATGCGCTTCAACTTCCGGGGCGTCGGCCGCTCGCAGGGCACATTTGACGCAGGTGTCGCGGAACTCTCGGACGCCGCCTACGTGCTCGACCACCTCGAAGCCCTGAACGAAGCGCCGAGCCAGTGCTGGGTCGCCGGCTCGTCCTTCGGCGCCTACATCTGCCTGCAGCTGCTGATGCGCCGTCCGGAGATCGACGGCTTCGTCGCAGTGGCCCCGCCGGCCAACCACTACGACCTGTC
>Ga0075152_10001153_pt1 | contig 19051 bp, 13 predicted proteins | sample JI61114C2DNA_FD_70964 | JGI IMG/M metagenome (GOLD analysis project Ga0075152, IMG submission 70964) | Wastewater effluent complex algal communities from Wisconsin, to seasonally profile nutrient transformation and Carbon sequestration -... | ecosystem: Engineered > WWTP > Effluent > Algae...
CAGCGCCATGATCACCGCCGCCGCCATCGGCCGGAACATCTTCCCGTCGACCCCGGTCAGCGTCACGATCGGCACGTACACCAGCAAGATCACCAGCACCGAGAAGAACACCGGCCGCGCGACCTGCCGCGTCAGCGTCGCCACCCGCTCCGGGCCCAGCGTCGTCGCCCCGATCGCCCCGCAGAAGACCGCCTCGACCATCACCACCGCGCCGTCGACCAGCAGCCCGAAGTCGATCGCCCCGAGGCTCATCAGGTTCCCCGGGATATCCAGCAGCGCCATCCCGGCCAGCGCGAAGATCATCGACAGCGGGATCACCATCGCCACCAGCAGCCCCGCGCGCAGGCTCCCGAGCAGCGCGAACAGCACGGCGATCACCAGCAACCCGCCCTCGATCAAGTTCTTCGCCACCGTCGCCAGCGTCGCGTGCACCAGCTTCGAGCGGTCGTACACCACGTCGATCTCCACGTCCTCCGGCAGCGCCGCGCGCACGTCGTCCATGCGCGCGTGCACCCGCTGCATCACCTGCAACGCGTTGTCACCGCGCAGCATCTGCACCATCGCGTACACCGTCTCGCCGGCCCCGCTCGCCGTCGCCGCGCCGATCCGCGGCGACGCGCCCCAGCGCAGCTCGGCCACGTCCGCCAGTCGCAGCGCGGGCGCACCGCTGAGCGCCGGCCGCACCATTGCACCGCCGAGGGCCCACGGCGTCGTCGGCCGGGCCACCCCGCGGAGCAGGCTCTGATCTGGCCCATCGGCCAGGCTGGACCCCGCTGCCGTCCCGGTCGCGGCGGTCACCGCCGCCTCGAGCTCGCCGAGCGTCAAGCGCCAGCGGGCCATCGCCTCGGGCTGGCCGACCACGTCGAGCGTGCGTCGCTCGCCGCCCCAGGTGTTGACCTCGACCACGCCGGGAACGCTGCGCAGCAGCGGCACCGCGCGCAGTTCAACGAGCTCGAGCAGCTCCGCCGGGGTTCGCAGCGGCGAGCGCACCGTGAAGTGAAAGATCTCGCCGAGCCCGCCGGTGAGCGGCCCGAGCTCCGGCGCCCCGACCCCCTCCGGCAATTTGTCGCCGACCAGCGCGAGTCGCTCCTGCACCATCTGGCGCGCCAGGAACGGATCCACATCATCATTGAACACCGCCGTGATCGACGAGATCCCGTAGCGCGAGATGCTGCGCTGTTTGACCATGCCGGGGATCCCCCCGAGCCCGAGCTCGATCGGCCGCGTCACCAGCCGCTCGACCTCCTCGGGCGTCAGCCCCTGCGCGCCCGTCAGCACCAGCACCTGATTGGTCGTCACGTCCGGCAATGCATCGAAGCGCAGGCGTGTGCACACGAACGCCGCCGCCAGCGCGGCGATCATCGTCAAGGCCAGCACCAGGCGCCGCCGCGCCACCGACCACGCCACCAGTGACTCGATCACAGCGCCCCCTCCGGCGCCTGCGTGCGGGCCAGCGCGCGCGCGTCCTCGGCCACGCGCATCCCGGCGCGTAGGCCGTGACCGTCGCGCGCCCGCACCAGCGCCGAGGCCCCCGACGAGATCAGCAGCGTCACCGGCACCGCCATCGTCGCGCCATCCTTTTGCACGTACACCACCAGCCCCGCCGCCTCGCGATCAATGGCCGCGCTCGGCACCTGCACCACCGCCGGGTCGTCGCTCAAGCACTCGACCGCCCCGCGCAGCCCCGCGAACGCCACCCGCTCGTCCGCCGCCGCGAACCACTGCACCACCGCGCCGTCGTCGGCCTCGACCACCCGCGCCAGCGGCGTCGGCTGCAACGGCCACACCGCCCCGTCGACCGCGACGAAGCGCATCGCGCAGCCCTCCGGCGGCGGATGCAGGAAGCGGGCCTCGACCCGCGGCACGCCCTCGCCGACGATCACCGCCACCGGCGTGCCCTGCCCCTCCACCACCTCGCCGAGCTGCCCGCCGAGCTCGCGCACGACCCCGTCGATCGGGCTGCGCAGGGTCATCCTCGGCGAGCGCAGGCGGTCCTTCGCGTGCGCCGGGTCGATGCCCGCCGCGCGCAACGTCGCCGCCGCCGTCGCCACCTGCTGCTCGGTCTCCGCGGCCCGCGAGGTCACGTCGAAGACGGCCGCCTCCGCGACCAGCCCCTCGTCTCGCAGCCCGCGCAGCTTGTCGCGGCGCGCCCCCTGCAGCTCGCCGCGCAGCAGCGCCCCGCGGTAGGTCGCCGCCGCCGCCACCACCTCGGGCATGATCACATCGACCACCGGATCCCCCGCCTTCACCCGGTCGCCCGCCTGCGCATGAAAGCCGACGATCTGCGCGCGAAACAGCGGCCTTATCACAGCCTGGCGATCCCCCGCCAGCACCACCCGAGCCGAGGCCTGCAACAGCGCCACGTCGCGCGGCGCGGTCACCTCGACCCACGCGCTCGCCGAGCTCGCCGCGGCCCGGCGTTCGACCTGGCCTTGCGGACATGTCTCCGCCATCGGCTGCTCGCAGCCCATGACTGATCCCAGCACCCAGAGACCCACGACCAGGCTTCGTCCGTGCATACCCGCGGGTTTAGCCTCACCACCGCCGTCCAACCTGAGACTTCCCTGAGAACTTCCTCAGCCTCACGACCCGCGAGGCGAACGCGCCGCAGCGGGGGCCTGGCACAGCCGCTTCACGGCTCACAGCCGAGCAGGCTGCCCACAGCGGCACCCAAAGCGAGCGCGAGCTGGACCGGGGAGAGCGCGCCGAAGCCGAAGATCGACCGCAGCGGCGGGATCGCCATCAGCGCCGCGAGCATCACGAGCGTCGCGCCGGAGATCCATCCCAGCGCCGGATTTCGCGCGCCGAACATCGCCCACGCGGTCCGCGTGCGCGACCGGTTGGCGGCGATGAGCGCGAGTGAAGACAACACCAGCGAAACAAACGCCAGGGCGCGCACTGTGTCTGGGTCGGTGGCGCCCAGGCCAGCCGAACAGCACCGGCATGATCGACAAGCCGACGGCCTGGGCCCGATACGTCGCCTGCCACAGCTCTGCGCTCTCCGGCGCGAGTCGGGCCGGCGCCCCCAAGGGGATCGACTTCGACAACTACGACGCGGCGCTGACGGACGCCGACCGGCAGCCCCAAGCTCAGCGCGGCCGAGAAGGACCGGATCGTCAACTGGGCCAGCGGCGACACGCCAAAATTAGCGCACGTCGGGCGACATGCGAGCGCTGTTTCACCCGAGGACCCCGCGGCCCTCGGGCGTGCCAGCCTTCGTAAGGCGAACGCCGGTGGATTGTTCGCATGCGAAGCCCCGATGAATCGGGCCACCCGCGTCACTGCGGGGCGACGTTCTTGAGGGCATATCCGGTCATGTCCGAATATGTATAGGGGCCGTTGAGGCCGCCGACCCACTTCACTTCCTTGGTCATGGGGTTGTAGACGAAGGCGCCGCCGCCGTCCTTGGACTGGTCGACGAGCCAGACCTTGCCCTGGACATCGACGCTGGCGCCGGTGGGGGTCTCGATGCCGACGAGCTTGTCGCCGCCGACGTGCTCGACGAACTCCGCGGTATCGGTGTTGACGCGCATGAGGCCCTGGGGGTCGAAGAGGGCGGCGATCCACAGGTCGCCGTCGACGTCGTTCATGCCGCGGCTGAGGACCGCGTACTGGGCCGGGATCTTGGCCGTGGTCCACTGCTTGGCGTCGGGGTCGTAGCGCTGGAGGTTGCCGTCCCAGCCGCCGACCCACGGGCGACCCTTGGCGTCGACGGTGAAGCCGTAGGCGCTGCCGATCGGGAGCGGGATGGTCTCGAAGGTCATGTCGTCGTAGCGCACGTGCACGAGCGGGCCGGCCGAGTAGGTGACGCCCCAGAAGTCGTTGTTCTGATCGACGGCGCCGCCGTAGATGCCGAGGCCGCCGTTGGCCCCGGGGACCAGGGTCTGGTCGAGGATCGCGCCGGTCTCGCCGTCGAGCAGGTAGACCCAGGCGTCGCCGCCCTGGGGGGCGGAGGTCCAGACCTTCTCGCCGACGCTGGGGGAGCAGGGGTCGTCGGGGTCGAGCTTGTCGCCGGAGGTCCAGGCGGCGGGGCGCGAGGCGGGCATCAGCTTGGTGTTCCACAGCACGCACTCGTCCTGGCCGTAGGCGAGCACGTCGTTCTTGCCCTGCGAGGTCTGGATGCCGGCCTGGCCGTTCGTCTCCTTGCAGTGCTCCTCGATGGCGCCGATCTTGGTGATGCTGCCGTCGCGGTTGGTGATCGCCACGTCGCCCTTGAGGTTGACCGAGGTCCGCGAGGGGTCGGAGCCCTGCGGGCCGGTGCGGTAGCGGGCGACCTCGAGCAAGGTCTCGGTGTCGATCTTCGAGACCCGGACACCGCCTCAGAACCCCCACCCAACCGCGGCAGTTGGGCTGCGCGCTCCCAAACAGGGGTTCTGAGCGGTTCCGGCGCCCCGCGAGTCCCCGGCCGGGACCGATGCGCGGAGCTGTCTTGGAGACGGGCTGGAGACGGCTACTACACCGACACCACCGTGGTGGCGCCGACTTCCTCAACTTGGGCGAGCTGAGCTTGGCGGCCGCGCTCAACCTGGGCGCGAGAGCGTCGCGCGGGAGATGCGTGGGAGCGCCTGCAGCGCGCCCGGACGATCCTCCTGAAGGGGGATGTCGCGGACACGGCCGCGCGTCCGCTGTCAGAAACGCGGGCACGACCGGCGTGTGGCCCATGTTGCCGAGCCAGATCAGGTGACCGCGCAGCCGATCCGAGACCTCACCCGCGCTTCGGTTCGAGGGGCCGTCGCAGATCGGCACGATCCAGACATCGGGGTTCAGCGGCGGGGTGCTGTGCGACGTACATGCTCGCCTTCCCCCATGGGTCTCACCTCCCGGCGAGACCTCCTTCATCCTCATCTCGCCGTCACGACGGGGTCAGGCGAGCATGTACTGTGCAAATGCACATCGAGCACGATCAATCCATCATTAGACATTGGCCAGTGGAGTCACTCTCGCGCCCCGACGAATACAATATCGGCACCAAGCTCGCTCATTGCGCCAAATAGCATCGACAGCCGGGGCCACTCAATCTGGGGCTCGGCATAGATAAATGCTTTTCTGCACGGGATGCCAATGCTAAATATATTGCCAAGGGACTGCGAGAGGACCCTGTCGCATTGTTCGGAGGATATGAGCCCCTCACAGGAGAGGCTGTTATCCGTCCTTTCGGTTTCCAACTCTGGGTTCCAGATGTGCGTGGTAGCCATAACTAGTCGCGCGTGTGCCGCACTGCGAAGCGCTGGTGTGGGCAGTCTGGACAGCCGCGTCGCGGTGTCACGGCTTCGGATCACGACCCGAAATCCGTCATCGACGGCTTCGATCTGCGCACAGCCCAGTTCGTCGTCGCTCAGAAGCGGAGTCCACGATTCGGTTACATGGATCTCGGCGTCGACCATGTCGCCACCGGTGGTCGAATACTCAATGGTCATCGGCTGTCCGAGCACCCTGCGCAATATTTCGAGCGCCTCCAGAAGCTCTTGGACTGTCGACTTTGTCGCGCGCAGCCGCACGACCGCGTCAGCGCCCTCACCATTGAAGGCCGCTAGACGAGCCGCGACGGCCGGCCACGGGACAAATTTATCACCGTCGAGGGAGGCTTCGACCTCGGGTCCGTCCAGACGCACGGCTATGCGCTTTGGAAAAGCCCCCACAGGAGCGGGCGTCTCATCTCGTGAACTACAGGCCAAGTCCGCCGACGGGCCCAGCAAAGACAGTCCACACGCGACCAACCGGCTCGTGGCCCTGAATGCGCTCATGGAGTGGCTCGCCCGCCGCTCTGTTCAGTGTGCTGAGGAAAATCCCTCGGCCACACAAGGATCTCGGGGTCGCTTCCTTTCAGACTGGTCTCGGAGAGGCCAGTGTACTGACCCGAGACCTCTCCGCGGTTAGATTTGATGTAGCCCCAACTGCCCTCGCCAAATAGCACCCTGCCGAGCTCCCAACGAAATGACTTATCCCTATCGGTCGCGGCGACGTCGCACCCTTGAATATCAACCGTCGCCCCGGGTATCAGTGCGTGAGAAAGCAATCCTGAACTGTGCCTCCCAAGCGAGTCCGCGTTCTCCCAAGTGCGTCCGAATAGGATCCCCGCTTTGGTCCCGTCGGCGCTCCTCTGGGTAACGCCATGGCCCGTGATCACAATTTCTCGCACCGCCCCCTCGCTTATAGGGTCGCCTTCGGGAAACACAATCTCGACTCCCCCGATGACATCGGCGAACGTCGCTGCGGGAAATGCTCTATCAGTCCACTTCGCTGCGATGCGATGCTCGGCCACAGGTTTGAGGGTGGTCTCCGCCGTATCCAGCCCCACATCCTCTTCCGGCGCAAACAAAGACGGACCGGGGTAGAAAGTAATCGATTCTAATCCCTTCGACTCAAAATCCAGCTGAGTCTGGGTTCGCTCAGCTTCCTTCGCCTTGTACTTCTCTAATTTCTTCCCTTTCTTACGGTATTCCTCACTGTAAGATTCGCTGCTTTGGTTCTGGACAGCAATGGCCTTGTTGATGCCTCCCTCCATTGTCCGCAGGTCGGCAACGACTCTCACGACGGTGTCTTTTACGTCCTTCAACTGGGCTGCAACAGGATGGTATAGCGCGGCCTGATCGAGCATTTTGCCAAGGGCGGCCAATCCTTCAATGGCTGAAGTGCCGCCCGGGTCGCGCCACGTGGTCGGATTGTCTCGGCAGAAATTAAACCGCCCGTTCCCATCGGCCAGACCGAGGGGGTCTGGGGAGATCCAGCGGGCGAGCCAGCAGGGATAGTAACGCGCGCCATGGTATGCGAGGCCGGTTTCTTCGTCGCGTTCCTGGCCAGTGTAGCGGTACCGTTTCGGGCTAACCTCGATGATGGAGTTGGCGGCGGAGTAACTGCTCGTCCCGAAAGGGTGGAACTCCTCGTAGGAGATGACCTCGGCGTCGTCGTCGAGCTCGAGGGTGGCGCTGCCGAGGTGGTTGCTGTACTGGTAGCGGGCGATGTTCGCCGGGTCGACGATAGGCACGTCGTCCTCGGCGGTCTTGGTCTCGATGAGGCAGATGCGGGCCGCATCATCGTAGACGTGAAGCGTTTCGCGCTCGAGGTCGATGACTGGGGTGGTGTTGATGTTGTGCTTTTCGCGGTAGAGCTCCCAAGCGCCGAAGTATAGGCGCTCCTTGCTCGTGGTCTCCGCCGCGTTGAGGCGAATCTTGCGAACGCGCTGGCCGGCGCCGTCATAGACGTAGTACGTGGTGCCGCCGTCGCCGTGGTGGGTCGCCTGCATGCGGTCGGCGTAATCCCACGTGATGCCGTCGGAGAGGTGCGGCATCGTGGTCATGTTGCCGTGCTCGTCATGGGTGTACGTCCCGGTGTACGGACCTTCGGCCGCGTCACCGGGGAGGCTCGTCGCCTCCAGGCGGTTGCTATCTGAAGCGTACTGGTAGTATCGGGTCCAGCTGTTCCCAGTGGCCGTGTGCTGCATCCTGAGGATGTTGCCAACCTCGTCGTAGGTGTACTCCTCGATGTAGGCGACGACAGCGCTGGCGTCGTTGGGCGGAGGGCTGGGGCTGGGGACCAGTTCAGTTTGGCCCGACTGCCCGTTCGGCGTCTCGCGGCCCTCGGCCCAGATTAGGCGGTAGACAGCGTCGTACTCGTAGCGCTGACGGGGGTTCACGACCGCGTTGCTAAAGTACACCGTCTCCTGGGCGTCGTCGCGAATCTCGACGATATTGCCTGCGGGGTCGTAGGTGTACTTGAGGTCCTGCATGGTGGCGGCATTGATGCCGCCCCTATCTGTCTTGATACGAGTGACCCGGAGGGTCCTGGGGTCGTAGGTGTAGGCGGTCGTGGTTTCGTTGGCGAACTCGACGCGCTGACGCTGGCCTTTGGCGTCGTATTCGACCTGCTCGATGAATTCTGTCGCCGAGCCGGCCCCCCGGAGCTTGCTCTGCACGGCCTGAAGGCGGCCGCCCTGGTCGTAAACGTGTTCGGTCTCGCTGTCGTCGGGCGTGGTCTGCGTCTTCACCCGGCCGAGCGCGTCGTAGGTGGTCTCCGTCGTAAAGCTCTCGCTCTCGAGCAATGCAGCGGCGGCGGCCTCGATGGCACCGAGCGTCACCTCGTCAGCGAGGTCGGCCCAGTCCGGCGTCGTGGTGTAGTCCTCGACGACACGGCGGTTCTGCCGAAGGAGGTTGCCCTTGAAGTCAAAGAGCTCGGCCGTGAGGGCGCCAGCGCTGTCATAGCTGCGGTAGAGCTGACCGCGGAGGTTGCTGTCCTCGGGGTCGGCGACCTGCTCTCCGTAGACGTTGAAGGTGACGAGTTGCTCGGAGCCCACGCCAGGCTTCACCCACTGCTGGGTCGGGCGACGCGCGGCGTCGTAGACCGCCCGGGTGATGAACCCCCGGTCGTTCCAGGCCCGGATCGGTTCCCCCAGCACGGAAGCGAGCATGACCCGGTTGCCGGCATCTGTCGAGAGCGTCTTCAGGGGCTGTCCGAGCATGCCGTGAACGGTCTGCTGGGCGCTACGCTCCTCCATGACATCGAGAACGTCGTCATGGAGGTAGTAGAGGACCTCGAGGATGTTCCCCTGCACATCGAGGACCGACTTCGTGATGTGCAGGACGGGGGCATCGTCGACCACCCCGTTGTGCTGGGCGACACGGAAGGGCCGCCCCTGACTGTCGAGGTTCGTCGTGGTGGGCGTGTCGCGGTGAGCATACGCAAGCACTGCAGCCCGCTTCTCGGCCAGCAGGCCCACATCGGCGCCCGCGTAGCCGATTCGGCTCGTGTACCAGTCGGACCCTGCGACCAGGTCGTTCGGGTCGTGGGCGACCTGCGACCAGGCGTCGAACTCGACCCGCGACTCGGTATCGTTCGGAAGCGCGGTGCGCGTGAGGCGCCCGAGGGGGTCGTAGTGGAGCACTGGCGTCACACCCTGTTCGACGAGCTCGGCCTCGTCCTCGTAGTCGGGGACGCTCGAGAAGTAAGGCTCGTACTGCTTGACGGCGTTCCCCTTGTTGTCGAAGACGGTGCGGCCGTTGCCGATCCACCGGACGTCCGGCGACGTGTCCACGAGGACAGGCAGTCCCCCATCGAGCACGAGCTCGCCATTCACGTCCCGTTCCGGTGCGAGACCTGGGGCCGCCTGCGTCTTCGTCATGCGCGTGCGCCCGGCGCCGTCGAAGTAGGCGTAGCTCTCGAGCCAGCGGGTGCCGATGTCGCCGTGGGTCTCCCGAGCCCGAGTCTTGGCGTAGAGCGGTTCCTGGTCGGTCGACCAGGTGAACAGGTCATATTCGAAGGTGCTGGTCGGGTCGAGCAGCGTGTCGCCGTCGCTACCGCCCTCCTTGCCCATCACGGCTGATTTTACGACGACGCCCCGCGTATCGAACGCGACGGCGACGCGGTTGCCGTTGGGGTCGGTCATCTTCGCCGGCGCCAGCACACGAAGATCGATCTCGGCGCTGACGGTGTTTCCGATCGGATCCTCGATCTCGACCATGAACAGCGCATCGGCGTCGTAGGTGACGGTGGTCGAGTTGCCGAACGGGTCCAGGAACTCGACCGGCTGATAGAACTTGCTCGCCGAGGGGACTTGACGACCCGAACGCCTCCAGTAGGCGTCGTCGTCGAGCACATAGCCGCCCTCGTTCTCCATCACCGTCGCGTCTGGCGCCTCGGCCAACCCGCCGAAGACGTTTGTGAACTGGGCCTCGGACATCGCCTTGGTGTCAGTGTCGAAGACGATGGCGCGCTTGCCCGTTGAGCCGTAGGCGAGCGGCCCGCTGAGGTCGTCGGCCCAGTAGCGGATACGTGCATCGGCGAGCAGGCGCTTCTCCAGCGTGTTCGGTCCGGCTGGAGTCGCCTCGAAGGCGATCTCCGTCGCGGTGTCGGCCGCGTCAGCGAGTACCGCAAACCCGAAGGGCTTGTTGGCAGCAGGGACCTCGAGGCCGCATAGCTCGAAGCCCCGGGTCGTCAGCGGAATGCCCACCCGGTGATCATCGTCTTGGGCAGTCAGGTGCGCGAAGCTGGCGTCGCTCAACAGGACCGCGAGCACGCCCTGTTCGTCGTAGGCCGGGGTGCGCCGCGGATAGACGACACTGGCGGAGCGGGTGGCCATGCCGAAGGCATCGACCGCGAGCACCAGGCTGTGGGCGACACGCGGGTCCGCAGGGTTCCGCTCGTAGTGGTGGGCGAGCGATTCCCGCTCGTGCACATACAGAACTGCATGCGGCAGCTCCGCACGCGGCTGCAGGCGACGGAGCTGGAAGTTGGCATCCGTCACCGTGTAGGGGTGGGGGGCAGCGGCCGTGCCGTCGAGCGCGTACACCTCGACCCGCAGCGCCCGCCCTGCGAGGGCGCGGCTGGCCTCGCGCGCCTCCTCGGGCGTCAGCCCCTCCGGCCAGCGGGTGTCGGGGAGTTGCATCGCGTCCGCGTCGCCCTGGTAGTATTCCCCCTTAAAAAGTTGGCTGACGCGCTCCCAGCCGAGAAACGCGCCCGGGTGAAACCACGACTTCGTGTGTACCGGCGGTTGGTGGAGCTTCGACTCGACGGTCTCGAATCCGAAAGAGAACAAGCCCGCACCCTCGAAATCTTCGAAGGACTCGGTGTCCCACTGCTCGACCATGCCAAAGCCGCGAAACTCGCGCTCGTGCCCGTCGAAGTAGCCGTGGTGGTGGGCGAAATGCTGGACGAACTTCTGGCGGGCGACCTGGTCGAAGCTCTCCACGCGCTCGACCACTTGCACCGGGAAGGGAAGGCGCGTCGCCCATGGACGGCCGGCGAGGCGGTCCCGCAGGTAGCTGCGCGTCGAGGGCGCATAGCGTGCGCGGGTCAGGAGGCCGCGGCCGTTGTCGACCTCGACGAGGAGATGCGGTTTTTGCCCCTTCATCAGGTCGATGAAGTGCAGGCGTTGCATCTCGGTCCCGCGGCCCGAGGACCAGACGAGGCAGGCGGTTCCGTTGCCGCGCAGGTCGACGACGTCGACGCTCGCCGCATCGTCGAGCAGCGGGAAGCCGGCGACCGTGACCGCGGCGGCGAATCGGTTGCCGGACTGGTTCATCCAGACCTGCGTTCCTGCCGCGCCGAGGTAGATAAGGTCGGTGGGGCCAGTCCCGTCGACATCGGCCAGGCGCAGGCGGCCGGGCTCGAACTGGTCTCCCAGGTCGAACACCGGGCTGTCCGCGAGCGTGATCTTGCGCCCGAATTGACCATGTCCGAGGTTTGGCCAGTAGGCGACCTCCCCGAGGCGAACGCGGACGATGTCGGCCAGGCCGTCGCCGGTCATGTCGGCCAGCAACACCGAGCCGGTCCCGTCGGCGAACACGAGCGCCGGTCCCGTGCGCTCGTCGTGCGGCTTGCGAAGGATGCGGGGCCCCTCGAACCCCTCCTTGCCGAGCGAGCGGTACCACACGAAATGGTCATCCCGGGCCAGCAGTACGTCCGGCAGGCCATCTCCGCTGAGGTCGATGAACTGCAGGTTCGGGTCGTTCCAGTCGATCTGCGGGACCGCCCGGAAGTCGCGGAACTCGCCGAAGCCGGCGGCGGCCGTCCGCTCGAAGAAGCCCGGCGTCGGCGGTCCGAAGCTCACGAGGTGCTTCACCCCGGCCCCATCAAGGTCCGTCAGCTGCTGACGCCGCCCGGCGAGGTCGGCCGTTGACGGGAGCTCGCGCAGCGCCTCGAGCGGCCCGAAGCGCCCATCGCCGAGATTGCGCTTGTAGTACCAGTGCCCGGCCTGCTCTGTGAGGAGCCCCGGCAGTCCCTCCCCGTCGAGGTCGATAAAGCGATACAGCCCGCCGTCGATCGCCGAACCGACGTCGGCGAGCGACGCCGGATCGAGCGAGCGAATCTCCGGGTCGATCACTGCCGGGCTGTACGCGAAACGGACCGCCGGGAACGCCGCCGGCGTGAAGCGCTCGGTGTTCGGGTTCCGCTCGTAGGCGACCTGCTGGACCTCGGACACGTAGCTCGCCGCGGGCGTTGCGTTGTGCGCGAGCACCGTGGCCGCGACGAGGTAAGGGTCGTCTCCGAGCACCGCGAAGCGGTGAAACATCAGGACCCGACGGCACAGCCGGTAGGTGCGAAGATCGAACCCCGATCGGAAGCTCGAGAACGCATCCTGGCGCACTGGCCACGTGCGCAGCTCCTGCGGTGAGACCTCGAGCTCGCCGTCGATGTGCGTCTCGTACTGGTGGCTGCTACAAGCCAGCAGGTCGACGACGTACATCTCGAGCGGGAAGGCGATCAGATCGGGGTTGATACCCACCTGGTACCCAGCGCCCCAGTGGGCGGGCTGCCGACCACGCGCTGGGCGTCTTTCGAGGAGGATCCTGGGTTGTGGAAGGTGAAGGTCCCCTCGGATGTCCTCAGCGCCTCGTACAAGCAAGTCTACGAGATCGAGGATGTGGAATATGCCAGGTTCAAGGATGATGTAGTGCGCGATTTGCTGGTCATCGTCCACTACAAACTCTGATGTGATCGGAGACTCACGCGTGCAGGCTGTGTCGACCTGCACGCGTGCGCACTCTTCAATGTACTATGGCCTGTTGGGCAGCCTCACCAGCGAGAGCGATCTGGTCGCGTTACGGCGCAACGCAGACCCCGACGTAGTCGAGCCCTTCGTCGACATATACGGTGTTGGATGCCACATCCGGCCAGAACTTGCACACGCTGTCCGCCGGGCACGTGTTCTCAATCGTGATATCACAGAATGGGGTACAGCAATATTCGAACTTGCAATTCGCGGCGAGCTTGGACCCCTCCACGCACGTTAGCCCTCCAGCACATCGAACATCATTCGATGCAGTCGTGCAGTCGGCATCAACCCCCAACTCGGTCTTCGGGGGCATCTTACAAGCCGCTTCAAACATAGAGTTCCCTTGTGGGGAGAACGAATATCCACAGTACTGGGAATCGGTGCATCCTGCGCCCGTGACCGGGCTACAATCAGCGGGGCCCTGACAATCTGGGAAACACAACGGCTGACTGTCGCAGATCTCTCCAGCTTCGACGATGGAGTTCCCGCAGGCCGAGGTGCCGCAGCTGCCCTCGAAACAAAACTCACCTGCGTCCACATCACACTCCGCGTCGGACATACAGGCGTAGCACTTCAGTTCGTCCGGGAACGCATTGTGATACTGTTGCAGTCCTGTGCGGCATCCTTCAATGCAGAGCTGTGCAGCCTCGGTCCCGCCTTCCCAGCACGTACCACCCTCTCCAAATCCTGCCTGTGCGGGGGGAAGCGCATCCGGCATGGTGGCCGCGATGCATTTCACATAGCGATCACAGATTTCGTGTGATGGCTCGCCGCCGCTCGTGGCGACGCCGGTGTCGGTTGGAGAGGTGCCGTTGGTCTCGGCTGCGGATCCTGTCTGCTCACCGGAGCCATTCGCGGCTTCGCCCTTGCAGCCTCCCGTTGCCAGGCACAGCATAACAAGGAAGGTGTACGGGTGGATCTCTCTCGTCATGGGACCAGGCTAACAGGGGTTGCAGAATGATGCAACCTGTCGACCTATCAAGTCCAGGCTCCCATGGAAGGGCGATCAGTCCGTGTCGTTGTTCACCACAGGAAGCATCTCTGGCAACGCCAACAGCGCGCAGTGGTGTAGACGTGGCGACGGGCGGAGAGGATCTTGAGGTGACGGCCGAAGTGGCGGTCGTCGGGGGTCACGAAGTTGATGTACCGGACGGTCAGGCGGACCGGCGCATGTCCGGCGGTCTTACGCAGGCGTCCCAGGGGTAGGGGGGAGCGTCGGGCGCGGGGCGTGGAGATTGAGCGCTGTGACGATGCCGCAACTGCGGAAGAATGCGATGTCCGCGGTTACGACGCGCGGGACGCTCTGGCAGGTGCGTAGGCTTGGAACGGTGCGCTGTACCGCCTTCCTTTTCTCCGCTGCTGTCACGGCTGCGCGACGGCGCGGCTGGGGCCGCCTGGCGAGGCGACGGCGGAGCGGGCGGAGAATCATCGACGGCGACCACGGGCGGGGCTCGTCGCACACCGCCAGCTCGCTTCGCTCGTCGACCGCCCCGCTCGTAGGCGAGGCCGGTACGGCCGTCGTTCACGGTCGGCGTCTGCCCCGTCGCGCGTCACGGTCGCGCGTCCGATGGCGATGCCCACGGCTGCCGTGTTGGGCGGCGGCCGGGCATGACGTCGGTCCTCATTCATGGACTATCGCGCAAATTGCGCCGCCTAGACTTCCCCATCGGGGGAGTAGTCGCCGGCCTGGAGCGCGGCGCGGATCCTGTCGAGGGTCTTGCCGCTCTCGAGCTGGGCGAAGACCCAGCGAGCCTGAGCGATCGCGCTCTCGGGCCACTCGCTCGCGTTGCCGCGACGGCCACGGAGCACACGCTCCGGGGGAGGCAGCAAGCCCGCCCGCGCCCATCGGAGCAAGGTTTGCCCGCTGACGCCGACCGCGGCGGCGGCCTCGGGTGTGGTGTAGGTGCGCGCCACGGGCGGAGTGTACCGGGACGGCTCCCGACCGGCCAAGAACCTGCACTGATGCAGCTTGCGCCCACTCGATGATCAGTCTATGATAAGTCGAGAAGCGGTCGAAAAACTATCGAGATGGAGAGCAAATGAACGCCGAAGATGACACGAAACCGCTCGGCCACGAGCGACCTTCCAACATCCCGCCCGATCCAGACTTCGAGGTCAGCGAGGGGGAAGAACTGTTCCTGCCGCCGAGTGCCCCCCCGGACCTTCGCGCCCGCCTTGTGCTCGCGCTGAAGACCACGGCACCCGACGTCCTCGCCGCCGCGGTGGACGGCTTTCGCGGTGTTTTCTCTAGCAGTCATGAATACCTTTGCGAGGCGATCGCAAACGAGCTGCCCTTGCACCTTCAATGGGTGCCAGCCTGCACGGATCCCGAAAAACTCCGCGCCGGCTACGAAAACAAAGCGATCGCCATTTGGGAGATCAAACTCACCGGCGACCGCGTGATGGTCTTCGAGTCACCACGCAACGGACGGGGGCCGTACAAAGTTCCGATCGGGCATGACCGCGTTACGGTCTATGCCGAAGGAATCTGAAATGAACACCGTACTAACAACAGCGCGTGTCTGTTTTGACTTTGGGCAAGAGACCGCGCTAATCCTTACCGCGCGTGTCATCTCTGTTCATATTGCCGGAGCGATCCAAAGAGTGCCGATTCTTCTGCAGCATCGGGTCAAAGCGCAAACCTTCGGTTACGGCTTCAATAGCCCCTCGGATCTGAGCAGAGCGCTTGAGCAATACAGTTCGCGCCGAGTAACGAATCCCGGATAGATTTTCCAGGAAGGAGGGTATGAGAGGCGCTATCTCGCCGGCCATGGATGGCCGTTTTTCTACGGACAGAAGCTATCAGTGGGAGAACCCGGGCGCTGCTGGGTCCCCGCAAGCGGCGAGGACCAAAGCGGCGACGATCCGCGCGCGCGCCGTTCCGATGCTCGGCGGCCCGACGCGCGGGCCAAAGCGGCGGCGACGGCGAACGAGTGCGCCGACCTCCGCGGCCGGGCGAGCGGGCCCCTCCGACGACGGCGCCTTGCTCGGCGCCGCTCGGCGGAGCGAAAGGGCACCCGCCGCCCGCCGCCAGGCTGCGTCCGCACGTGCCGACCGTCAGCAGGGCCACAGATCGGCAGACCGCCCCATACCGTTTGCTCGGGCTGCCAACGAGCTCAGGTCTCACTGGTGGGCGGAGGGTCGCTCTTCTTGGTCACCGAGCGCGCGGTCTCGACGAGATAGCGAAGCGCGTCCTCACCGCGGACCTGATCGTCACAGACGCGTTCAATCCAGCGCTGCCGGAGGGTGCGGAGGATGGCCCGTTCCTGCGCGAATTCTTGCTCGTACTCTTCGCGCATCCGGCGGAGTTCTGCGCACAAATACTCGTGGTGCTGGACCGCCGTCTCCGTGAGCTGCTGGACCTGCTGGGGCGACGGGCCTGGCGGCCTCTCGGGGAGCGCTGGCCCGCGCGCCACGACCGCGCCATCGACGGCGAGGACAAAGCCGGCCCCGAGGTACGGTCCGAGGAGCTGGCGCAGGAGATCCAGATGATCCTTGCTGACGCCGGGTAGCTCGAGCGCGGTGGTCGGCTGGCCGGTCGTGGCGTCGGCCGGTTGGAGCACACTGAAGCGGTAGCGTCGATCAATCTCGTTTTCTGCCATGCGCTTCAAGATACCGGATCATGAAGCGCGAGGGTGAATCGGCTGTCAATGGCGGCCGAGCCCGCCGCGTATTCATGGCCGTGATGCGCGATATCTGCTTGGTGACGGATCGCCGGGGCGCTTCATGAATATGCGCTCGCTGTTCGGCACGGATCCGCACGAATCTCTCGGCATTTCGTGAAGCCATGAAGCGCCCGAGCATGGCGCACCATGGCGCACCCTATCGCGCATAACATCGGCGTAGAGTGGAGCGCATGGCGATGGTGGGACTGTTGGCGGCGTTTCGGGCGCGGGTGACCGCACGCGGCATGACATTCACGGCGCTGGCGCATGCCTCTGGCGTGCAGCCGGGGAACCTCCGGCGGATGTTCACGAGCACCACGGGGAGCCCGCGACTCGGAAGCTTGATGCGCCTGCTTGCGCCGCTTCACGCTCGAATCGCACCGGCGGGCGCTCGCACGGCGGCCGAGCTCACCGCGTTCCTGGACGGCCTTCGACGGCGCAACGCGCTGGACTGGGAGCAGGTTCTCGGGGTGACCGGGCCGTACGCAGGCAAGGTCGCCGCACGTCTCGAATCGGCCCCGGAGCAGTTGTCGCTGGACGTGGTGATGCGCCTCGCCGACGCGCTTCACATCGAACTCGAACTCGTCGACGACGACGCACCGACGATTCATCCTCGTGAGCGCCCGATGACGAAGCGCTCGCGGGCTTCACGTCGAGGGCAGGCGCCGCGTGGGGAAGCTGGACGTCCATCGCCATCGCCATCCGTGTCTGTTCCCGCGTTGCCGGGCGAACCGCTTGTCCAGCCATCATCGTCGGCCCCGGCCCCGGCGTCGGCCGCGTCGGCCGCCGCGTCGTTGGCCGTGTCCCCGCCGCCTCCGGCCGCGTCGGCCGCCGCATCGGCCGCCCCCCTTTCGACTCGATCGGCCACGACCTTCGGGCTCGCACCGCTGCGTCCGCCCCGGCTCGGGCGCTATCGGGATGCTCCCTCACAACCCACGCCGGCGCGTCCACGACCGGCGCCGTGGACACCAATGAAGGAGCCCACGGCTCCCGGCGGGGCGCTCGTGTCCCACCTCGCCTCGATCTCCGGCGCCGATTGGAGCGCGGGATTTGCGGCAGTGTGGGGAGCGCTCGTCCGTGGGGCTTCTCTACCCGCCGGCCTCCTCGCGGGCCTGGGGCAGTGGACCGAGGCAGTCTTTCAGCGCTTTCGTCGCGCCCCGGAGGTCAAGCAGCCGGTGGCGGATGAGCCACCCGCGGGCTGGTTCGATGCGCTCGATCCGATCCCACTCGTCGGCGTCTGGCTGGCGGCGCATCAGCCCGACTACCACTCCGACGACACCTCGCTCTCCTACGACGACCTCGGCATTCTTGCCCTGCACGTCGCGCTCGACGGCAGGACCGCGCTGAAGCTCCGTCTCGCGCCGCGCGGATGTCATCGCCTGGTCCAAATGATCTACATACCGCGTCATGGCTCGCCCGTGGATCGGCGATGTGCGGAGGTTCCACTCGAGGTCAAAATCGGCGGCGAGCAGCACCGCTTCGGCCATGTCCGCGCCGGTCCGGTGTTCGGGGAGATCATCATGGGCGATCGGGCCTATCTCCTCGCGGCGATATCCGCATTGCTTGTCGTCATTGAAGTACGCGGGGATGGGGCGCGTGTGCTCTGGGGCGGACGTCCAGAGAGATTGCCGGAGGTCGAGATTGCCCCGACTGCGTCGGCCGATGGTGAAGCGTCTTTGTGGACCCGGGTCGCGGCGCGCGCCGGACCCACGGCCCACCCCAACGAGGAGACGCAGAGTCGCACCGAGGTCGGGGCCGAGCGGACCGCCGAGATCACCGCGGAGCGGACTGCTCAAGCGGATGAGCGACGTGCCCTCAAGACCGCGGTGCACGAGCTCACGATCACCAGGGCCGCCCTCGAGGATGTCCGTGCGGCGTTGTCAGCGGCGCAGGCCGAGATCGAGCGCCAGTCACAAGCCCGCGCGATGGCCGAGCAGCAGCTGAAGACGGCAAAGACTGTGCTGGACCAGTTCACGGAGACCATCGTGAGCAAGAACCGTGAGTGCAGACAGGCCGTCACGCTGCATCAGGCCGCCGAGGTGCGCGCTGCCGAGGCGGACCAGGCCCGAGATGCGCTCAGCGTCGAGATCGTCGAGCTCCGCCGCCAGCTCCATGAGCGAGAATACACGAACGGGCCGGCTCTCGATGTTCCTGACGCGCTGAACCCAATCCGTGCGCAGCTCGAGGGCGAGCGGCAACGCCGAAGTATCGCCGAGTCGCTCGCCGCCGCCCGTGGCTTGAAAGTCGAGGCGCAGAAACGCGAAATTGCGGAGCTCCGCCAGGCAGCAGCGCAAGTCGAGGCGCTTCGCTGTGCGCGGCCCGAGCCGAATCGATTGGCCGAGGCCCCGAAGCCACCCCCGTGCCGAGCCGAAGACGCCGAGTCCATCCTCGAGTGCGTCGAATCCGGTCGCGCCCCGGAGGCTCTGCCCGTGGGCCCGGTCGCTGACACCGATCGCCTCACCGAGCAGCGTGCGCCCGCGAGGGCAGGGTCTGCCTCGTCGTCGGAGTGAGCAGGATAATCTTAGGTCGGCTCGTCGCCGTCGTCACCGCGGCCGCCGAGCCGGGGCCTGTCGCCGGGCGCGGCCGCCGAGCGGGTCACGACCGCGGTCGGGCTCGGAGCGCTTCCTGGTCGAGGCCCGCGAGCATCTCACCCGCCGTCGGCGGTCGCGTGAAGGTCTGGCCGGCCTGGCCTTGTGTGCTCGGCGTCAGCCGCCGGCGCGGGATGTCGGCACAGACCGCCTTGTATATCGCGCTCGAAGGGGACTGAAGATCCGCCAGGCGGATTCGCCACGTCCGGGCCGTGATCCGCTCGACGAGCGCGGTCCCTGTCTCCTCGAGGAGCGCCAGCACCCGCCCCACTTGCCTCGCACACAGGACCTCGGCAGGCAGGTACCGCTCG